>Ga0207796_1000021_pt1 | contig 70006 bp, 55 predicted proteins | sample Pon1CUnioCityCA_6_FD_187274 | JGI IMG/M metagenome (GOLD analysis project Ga0207796, IMG submission 187274) | Marine sediment microbial community from Union City, CA, USA - Pond 1C Sediment 1 (SPAdes) | ecosystem: Environmental > Aquatic > Marine > Intertidal zone > Salt pond sediment ... | reverse complement strand
TGTTCAACGGGTACGGAGAAGAGGTCGCGCATCTCTACGCCGGCATGGACCTGGAAGAGAACTTCTAATGGATCGACGCAGGATGCGTTGGCTTCAGGCGCTGACCCATGTGGGGGCGCTGACGCCTCTGGCGGCCCTCGTCTGGATGGCCCTGGGGGAGCGCCTGGGGCCAGTGCCGGTGGCCGTTGTGACGCGCCTCCTGGGACGGTACGCCCTGGCACTCCTGCTCCTCTCTCTGGTCCCGACGGCGATACGGATCGCGACTGGCTCTGACGCGGTGATGGTGATGCGACGCCCGCTCGGTCTATATGCCTTCTTCTACGGCGCACTCCACGCCCTGGCTTTCGCCGGGCTGGACTACAGATTCGATCTCCGGCTGCTGGCCGTCACCCTCAGTGAGAGCCGCCGAGAAATCGTCGGCGTGGCGGCACTTCTCATCCTGGCGATCCTGGCACTCACCTCCATCCCGAGGGTGATGAAGGGGCTGGGCAAGGCCTGGCAATGGCTGCACCGCTCGGTCTACGCTGCCGCCGGCCTGGTGGTGCTTCACTTTGTCTGGAACTACAAAGAGCTCAGGCTATGGCCCGTCCTGGCCGGGGCGACGCTGCTTCTCCTCCTAATGGTGAGACTGCCGCCCATCGCCACACTTCTGGGTCGAGGGAGGCGTCAAGATGACCAGGGGGGACTCGACTAGTTGGAGATATCACACTCGGATGACAGGACCCCTGGCCTGGTCCCGCAAAACGGCGCGGTCTCGCCACAAGATCAGGCGCCGCTTTCCGGCGTCGAACCTGACTTTGGACAGCCCACGTCAAACAACTCTCGGAATAGAAACCAGGCACCGCCGCGCTCGTCAGCGTCCCTGGGCGCGCGATCATAGTAGAGTTCGAAGATGCGGCCACAGGCAGTCCGCACACGGTAGTAGTCACGACCGACGCCCCAGGACCCCCGCCGCCGCGCCGCCTCCAAGTGTGCGGGGCGCATGTTGTGGGCCATCCGGCCCCTGCGTCCGTAGTCGTGCCACTCTTTGAGCTTCTCCGAGATGAGGAACGTCTGACCACGCCAGGTGAAGCTTTCAGGACAGCCGGGCCTCTTCTCCAGCGCAGGTGGCTGGTTGAAATTCACGGCGATGGACTGGCTGATGAAGCGGATTGGCTGGAAGTCAGCTTCGTTCACTCGGTCCCCCTGGGGGCTGGGCGGTCTAGTGGGTGCTCCTGGGTTGGGCTTCATGGGCTGCGTCTACCGCCTCGCGGCTACTCGCCTGACTGTCCAGCCTGCAGATGCGACCGATCCCGCTCTGGATTGCTGGTGTGAGTGGATCTCGTCTCGCCACCTCGAGGAGACGAAAATCGTCCATGCTCACAACGGCCCCGGTAGCCTCGCCGAACCGTTCGATGACTAGCGGCGTCGGACACACGTGATGAAGGCCGTGCGCCAGCCCAGGCGATTCCCAACGCGTTCGGCTAGAGAACTCTCACTCGCGCTGGTGTTCCCTGCAACAGGAACAAGATGTCTCATGCTTCGTCTTTCCCACAGTGAGTGAATGACTTTCTGCTGACCGAGAGACCGGGCGGGCTAGGACAAAGCACAATCACCCCTGCAACTCGGGTCGCACGACACTCAGGAGCCGCGGCATGTCTCAAGTGCAAGGCACCGTCGCATGGTCATGTCATTTCACGATCAGCGGGCCGTTCGGGAAGCCACGGATTGATAGAAGACGCATCTACGCGCACGTCTTCGGCCTGCGAAGAAGCCTCCAGCTCTCCGCCAGAGGCAGCGACATAGCTGCCCATGTGTGATTTACCCTGCGCTCCTGCCTCCAACACCAGAATGCACGTCGACACATCTACATCAAAATGGCGGACGCCCATAAAATCGACAATCTCACACAGCTTGCTGGTCTCCGAGATCCGGGCCCGGAAGGTCCCGTATCTTGCCTCTGAGAGGCATGCATTAGGCACAATGAACCCGAGGTGTCTGCCCTCCGACAGAAGGCCCAGGCCTCGCTCGGTGAAGGTGCAGAAAGCAGCGTGGTCTTCGCCATCTCCACAGATGAAGCCGATTGCCTGGAGGTACTCCCTCTCCTCCGCCGAAAGCACGGCTCCCCAGGGCGTGTTTCCGACCACGGCGTCGAACCCCGCCGTCTCCCCCAGCGGCTGCCCGTTGTCCTCATAGAAGAGCTCGGGGAAAGCCAACTCCCAGTGGAAGAAACGCCGCTCCTCCGCTATGCGCCGCGCCCGTTTTACGGCCTCTAGCTGCAGTAAGGTGTCTGGCTGGCTGACGACGCCCAGGGCCTCTTGATAATCGCCACGATGGAAGTCATTGTCAAAATAGGCGCTCGTCCACAGGTCGGCGACAGCGTCGAAAGGCACGCTGAGCTCCTGGGCCGCCCGGTCCGAGGCCTGCTTGGCTTGCACCGTATCGTAGTCTCTGCTCTCCTTGGCCGTTATCTCCAGGATACGACGCATCACCTTCGGGAGAGACTGCCTCAGCAGATGCTCGAACATGTTAATCTGCCCGGCCTTCTGTTGCGCGACCTGCCTTGCCGCCTCCCTATCCAGCACCGGCGGCGGCGCCCAGCCCAGATCCTCTACCCGCGCCCCGATCAGCGCGTCGCCGCACCTCAAGTGGTGATCCAGGAAGCTGAGAGGGCGATCGGCTGCTACCGTCGCCAGCCAGAGACTCAGCTTCGCCAACTCCACGGCCAGAGGATTCTTGTCGACCCCGTAGATGCAGCGCTCTACGACACGCCGCTTCCAGTAGCTGAGGTCGTCCTCCGGCGTCCTCTCCGCCCTCACCCGCGGGTCGGTGGTCAGTGCCAGCGCCAGGTACTCGGTGGCCTCCACCAGAAAGTGCCCGCTCCCCATCGTGAGGTCCAGAACCTTCAGGCCGAGGATGTGATCCACCAGAGACTGCCCAGCCGCCGAGTCCCGAGACTCAGTGTCCTCACCGACCTCGGCCCGGTCCTGCACACAGACCCGCGCTTCCTCGACCAGCGGCCCGACCGTCTTCGCAACGATAGTCTCGACGATGGGCTTGGGGGTGTCGTACGATCCCGCCGAGCTGCGCAGACCCTCGCCAGTCTCCAGATAGAGCTGGCCCCTCTCTCGCCTGTCGGTCACCTCCGCGCCCCTCGGGCTCTCGCTCGCCGGGATCCAGCGCTCTCCTTCCTCCTGGCGAATGGCTACCATCGGCTCGCGCGCCATGCGCGGCCGGTACCCCAACAGCCCTTCATAGATAGATCCGACATGACGCGTGCCCACGGTCCGGTAGTCGATGAACTCGGGCCCGGACTTGGTTGCCCGGCGGCTCAACAGGTCGATGACTTCCACGATGGCCCGGTCCCCCACCTCGTTGTCCTCCAGAAAAGGGTGTTGTTCGGGATCAAAGAGACCTCCATTGTACCGGGGCACTTGCAGCGCCCGGTTCAGCTTGGGGTAGCTGCCGTTAACAATCTGGAACAGGTTCTTCAGCTGACCCCAATACAGGGCAGTACCAGGGGCTGGCATGACTTCCAGGCCGGCAATCTCTTCCCTGATGCGGGTCAGGCTGTAGTTGGAGCGGTACTGGTCGTACCCGAGCGGGAGTAGCCCGCGGCTCTCGCCACACAGGATGAACAGGAGACGATAGAGCAAGTAGAGGCTGTTGTCGTAGACTGCCTTCAAATCCCCTTCCTTCAGGCGGTTGGCCGAGCGGCTCATGAAGCCCTGCATCAACCGCTGCAACGCTCGACGGGCGTTTTCCTTGAGATCCGCCTCTAGCTCGACCGCGTACGTTTGGCTGCCGGTCAGTACATCGTCGAGGAAGACGCGCCCCCGTTCATCAGGGCGAAAGGCATCCTGGCGAAAAAAGAGCGTGAAGGCATTCAGTGTCTCCGGATCCCCCTCCTCAATCAAGCGCACCAGATCGACCTCATAGTAGGTCTGAAGGTGACGGCTGGTGCCGCGGTGGAATAGGCGCCACAGCCGGCCATTGCTGAGAATGCCCCAGTCCACTCCCACAGCATGGAGGTAGTGGTCGATCTGCCAGCTGGGATTCCGATCCTCAAAGTGGGATCCACCGCCCTCTCGGTGTTTCCCCAAGCGGGTGTCCCAATCCTTGACCTCGCCCACAGCCAGCGCTTTCTGGGCGTACTGAGCCCGGTCCTGTATCTCGGCTGCCTCTCTCCGCGTGGCGTGATCAGCAAAGAAGACATAGTCCGGCCGCTTGGCATCGGTGTTCAACCCGGGGACAGTTGGCTCCGGTACAAAGACGTGACCCAGTTGCCTGAGGATTGGCCGGAACCAGTGGCCCTCAAGTCCTTGCTCACGGTACTCGGAGAGAAACCTTCTCTCCTTGATGTACCGGCGCCGGAGCCAGGTGAGGAACGTCTGGGATTGCGACAGCCCCTCCTCCCACCGAGGATCAGCCCGCAGGGCGTGCTCCAGGAAATGGTCGGAGAATAGGCGTTGGTTTCGATAGGCAGGGGGGAGCGTCATTCTCAGGGGGAGCGAGCTGGACATGGGTCTCGGTCTCCTTGATTCTCTAGTGGGTCACCGGAAGCGGCGATTTGTTGCGGCGTCCGATTCGATATGCGCGGGCTGCTGGAACCTACGGCGCGCCACGTCATCGTGGACCGGCCTCAGCACGCAGTGCAGGGGACAGCCGTTGTCGATCAGCGAGATCCTGTGTCGCGGTCATTTCCTGGGAAACGTCAGCACTCCAGGGCTGCTCCCATTATAGTCCCGGGGGGTAACTGTGCAAGTGATGGGACGGGAGTCAGGCGGTGTCCGAGGATCGTCGCACGGGGCGGGGCACGTCGGACCCAGGAGAAATCGCCAAACAAGGGATTGGGCACCGACATCGCCTATGGGACCGCAGCTTTGCCCGACAGATTCCAGTCGGCGATGTGGCTAAGGGACCCGAACCGGGCGGTGCTAGTGCCCTCTCTCCCGAAGACGGAGTAGCACGACCAGCAAGACAAGGCAGGCGAGAGCAGACACGGGACCATTGCGGCCGATGTCCCCCGTTGTGTAGAGGGCCACACCAACAGGCGCTGCGATGGCCCGACTGGCGGAACCGGCGGCCCGGCCAAGGGACATCACCGTGCCCCGGGCTTCAGCCCTCATCCCGGAGACGAGGGGAAGCAAGCCGACGATGGTGAACTCGAAGAAGAAGGTCATGACAGCGGTGCCCACCAGGGCAACAGCCAAGCTGCCGGTGAGCTGAGGCAAGATCAGGTAGGCGACTCCGGTGAAAATGACGGAGATGAATACGGAGCGACGCTTGCCCAGGCGATCGGCAATGAAGGCAACAGCCAGCTCGGCGAGGAGCTCCGCCGCCCCGATGACGAGGGTCACCAGGCCCAAGCTGGATACCGTGAGCCCGAAACGATCCTCCATCCAGGCACCGTAGGCCACCAGTACGTTGATCTGGGCGAAGCCGATCAGGGCCAGCGTGGAAAGCGCCAGCACAGACTGGCCATCGACACAGACTTCCCGGACCTGGTCCTGCAGTGAGATCAGCGTGCGTCGGATGCCCCACGGTCCGTCGTCTGTCGCAGGGGTCGATGGGGCGTCGGCGGGCAAGGCCCGTCGGGTGAGCCACCAGACGGGTACGCCAATGGCGCCAAGCAGGAGGAAAGGAACTCGCCAGCTGACGGCCTCGATGAGCCAGCCGCAGAGGGGCATGGCAAGCAGGGAGAGGGCCCAAGCGAGTTCGGTGAGTCCGAGCACACGGGCACGCCGCTCGTAGGGCACGCGCTGCCCGATAAAAACCTGCATAGCAGGGTCGAAGGCCATCTTAGCCAGACCAATCAGGCCGAAAGCAACGATAGCTACACCGTACCAGGGCAAGCTGCCCATCAACAGAGCGCTGACGGCAAACAGCGCAGTGGCAAAGACCATCACCCTGCGGCCACCTGAGCGGTCGCTCAGGACTCCAAAGAGGGGCGCCACCAAGCCCATCAGACTGCCGACGCTCACCAGCACTCCACCAGCGGATAGGGAGACGCCCAACCCGCGGGTTATGGCAGGTAGGAAAAATGTGCTGAGGCGGAACGGCACGTTGGCGATTATGCGCGCAATCAGGATGACCACCAGACCGGTCTCTTTGCCGGCGGCAGCTGACCTTGATGTCACACGGTCAACGTTGCTCATTGATCTCTCACCTGGGTGTCATATGTGTTGGTCATCACGGATAGGCCACTGGTGTTGGCTGACCGGGTTGGCCCTGGGTGTCGCTTTCGTCAGCACCTTTGGTCATCTCCTTCGGATTGCCCGTCGAAGCCCTATGATACGCCATTCCAAAGACACTGCAAGGACACTGAGCAAGGGGGCAAGTCGAGCGCATGACCGCGGGTTGCAGGGGCCGCTGACCAACGCTACAGCAGAGGGATTGGACCGACGGATCAGGTGTCCCGACGCAGGAGCGGCTGTCGTCCTTGCCAGCGCCTCGCCACAGACTCCCTGTCAATGACAGCCCAGAAGACAGATCCCCCAGATCCACCACTGAAACGGTTGAGCGTATCGACACCGCTCCACGTGGGAACTGGGGGCGCTTGCAGCAAGCCTCTCGTCACGGTCCACGCAGGGACGTCACTCGGCTGCCCCGCATCCATTCCGGACCAGTCGTCAGGTTAGCAGAATTCCGTTTTCTTCCTCATAGTGATCAGCATCCCCGGCATTGAACCAGACACCGTCGGCGGAGACATAGCGGTAGGTATAGCGCTCGCCCTCGTCCAGGGTGACGACGGCGCTGTAGGTCTGGTTGTTACGGCGGATGAGCCGATCGGCTGTGGGATCCCAGTCGTTGAAAGAGCCCGCCACGTAGGCATCAGCCGCGTGGGGGTGATCCTCCGGCAGGGCAAAAGATACCTTGACTTGATCGCTGCCTTTCACGTTTCTTCTTCGAAGCATACTTCCTCCTCCTCGTCTCTATCGATCGTCGATTGCACCTGGCAGGCGGCCGTGCGTTGGACATCAAGTGTGCCGCCGCGCCTTTCCTTGTGGATGATACCACACTCATCGGATATAGATACTCCGGGGCATACAGGTCATGTCAATGATATGTCCAGGTGTGACCGGATGGAAGGCGAAGCTGTTGAGAGTGCAGAGAGCGGACTCCCTTGGCCTCCCCTCGGGGGCTTCAGGTTGTCCATAGAGCACGAACCGAGTGGGCGCGCGCATTCGGCGACCGAGCCCCGGGCGTTGGACAGGGAGCGACATGATGGAAGGGTTAGCTGTGCGGCGGGCATGCCAGCCGGAACAAAGTAAGGGGGATTGATGTGGATGGTCTTCCGATCAGCGCCACGCTACATCCGACAGGTCCGATGTGGTTGTGGTCGGTCGGTCAGCAACCTGGGCGGGGAATGCCTGCAATCGTTGCACCGCCGGGCGCAACGGTCTCAGACTGGAATCCGCGGCGGTAGCAGCGCTATGGACGGACGGCGTTGTAGAGCCAGGCAATGGCGGCACCCAGGGCGGCGGCCCAGAGGGGATTCAGCGACTGGAGGCCGGACCAACCACCCACTAAGGCGATTTCGACCCCGACCAGCAACGCCAGGCCCTGGGCGGCCTGAACACGCATGGGAATCAGCGATTTGCCCGTCTGGTCCCCAACGCTCTCCACGCGCCGCGCGGCGAGGAGCACGGGCAGAAAAAGCAGGGAAAGCACCATAGCAATCAGGGCAGCCTGGAGCGACGGGGCAGCCTGTCGAGCCAGATCCATGCCGAGAATGGCGGCGACCACCGTCACCACCGCCGCCAGCAAGGCAAAGATGAGCTGGCGCCGGGCGGGATCCGGCAATCGGCTGTCCAGAAACAAGGCCAGGGCAGTGATGAGACTGTACCCCCAATTGCCCTGGAGCGAGAGCCAACCTGCCAGCCCTATCAGGCCAAGTACGTCGAGCAGGCCCGCCGGGATCCCAGTCGTACGATTGACGACACGCACCAGGACAAGAAGCCAAAAGATGGCTCCGAGTTGCGGGAGATCCCAAACAACGAGGGCCAGGAGTCCGAATCCAGCCGCGACGAAGGCCCCCATCGGATGGTCAGGATCCAGTTCGCGGCACAAGGCCCAGGTAAGGAAGACTGTGAGGCCAGCCTGCACGCCCCAGAGGATACCGTCAAGGCATTCCGCTCCAGCGATGCCCTGCCACACTGCTCCGACAACCGTGACTGCCAACGCCACGAGAGAGATGGCGAGGTTGGTTGGATACCGCGGGTCGATCGGACGGCCGACCGAGGTGATGTCGGTTGCTTTCACAGGGTGCTCCCTTCCAATGCAGAGCCGGAGAGAATCAGGCGCTGCAGCTCCCAGGAAGTCGTCTCCTCGTAGACGCTGTCAGCAGCCCTGGCCCGCCCGACATCCGCTATCCCCACTGGCCTCTTGCACATCTCCTTGTCGCGGTGTCCCCTTGTCGCCCCCCTGCCCATGGCCCTCTCCATCTCTGCATCAGTGGGTGGCACAGGCGATGCACGGATCGAAGGCCCGCACCACCCGGCCCACAGCACGTTCCAGCTCCATATCGATCCTCTCCGGCGTGATGTAGCGGCGAGCGGCTACCCGCAGCGCCCGCTCGATGGCCAGATTGTTGTGGATGGTGGGGATGATGAACTCGGCGTCGGCGATAAGGCCATCCTCAATACGATAGTGGTGGATCAGAGGGCCCCGCGGCGCCTCGACCAATCCAAATCCCTCGCCGTCTTGAGGCGTGTGGGACACTGCCGTCTCCTCGTCATCGAGCGGCTCCTCCAGGATCTCCATCGCCCGTTCCAAGGCGTACACCAACTCAATTCCCCGGCACAGGTCGAAGAGTAGGATGGCGTGCGCCGGCTGCCCGAAGGTCTCTTGGAAACGGCTCAGGTATTCGTCCGCACGCGGGGTGCCCAGGCTGCGCGTCATGTTAATACGCGCCAGGCTGTTGGCCCGCATCACCTCACCGTCATAGCTCGTCCGGCCCGCGTAGCTGTAGTCGGTCTCCTCGAACGTCAGGATATCTCGGAAATCGCGGGCGGCGAAGCTCTCGCAGGCGACGCCCTCAGGGCTCAGGACGCAGATCACATCCTTACCAGGCTGACCGTCATAGTTGGGACGCGTGTCGCCGGTGGCGGTGATATAGTGGGCCGGCCCGTCGTCGCCCCAGGTGCCGATGCGGTCACGCAGCGCGAACGACGTCTCCCAGTAGCGATCGAAGAGTTCACAGGCGACGGGGAGCGCATCCAGGATCTGCTGGCGCATATCAGAGGCCGGTTCGGGCGCTACGCCGCTGGTCACGCCGCCCACGGTGGCCTTGACGGGATGGATAAACTGCCCGCCGGTCAGTGAAATCAGGTCCGTGCCGACCTTCCGGACTTTCAAGGCCCGTGTGGCCAGCACGGCTCGATCCTGCTCGGAGCTCGCCCCCTCCAGCGCCTTGAACAGACTCGGCGTCCCCAGGCGGTCCGGCATGGTGAAGAGGAAGACCGAGGTGGCCTGGTTCTGGATGATCTGCCCCAGAAGGAGTAGCTCGCGGATCGTGTGCCCCAGCGGCGGGGGTGTCACATTGTAGGCATCCTCGAGCGCCTCGACGCTCGCGACGTGATGCGCAGTCGAACAGACGCCACAGATGCGCGGAACAATCACGGGCATCTGCTCGGCGGGCACCCCCTGTACGAAGTAGCGGAAGCCGCGGATCTCCATGGCCTCGAAATGGGCCGAGACGACCTCGCCGCCATGCACCTCGATGACGACCCGGGCGTGGCCCTCGATGCGGCTGAGGGGGAACGTCAATGTGGGCATATCACAACACCTTTTCCTTCGGCCGCAGCGGTCGGTTTTCGGCCTCCACGTCTCGACGGGCATAATCGGAGAACTGGAAGAGGAAGAGGGCCAACTGCGGGGAGCGAAGCGCCTGGTCGAGTTCTTCCTCCGGGATATCGGTCAGGCCCCCAAAGACACGCTTGATGCTGGACAGCCAGGCCTCAGATTCCTTCTCGATGAAGACATCGGATGGTCCACGACAGCCAACGCAAGGATGACCCGGCCGGGTACAGAGCGCCCGGCAGCCACCACGCGTCGAGGAACCGACGCACAAATAGCCTTGATTGATCAAACAGATGTCGGGCAGCACTTCGCCGCTCTGGAATCCGACCAGGTGGGAGGGCTTCATGTCCCGAAGCTTCTTACGGCCACATTCCTGGCAGACGGTCCTAGAGGCCTCAAAGTCGGAGTCTTCCCGCAGCACCGCCATGAACAGCTCTGGCGTCGGCGGGCAGCCCGGCAGATAGAGGTCCACCTCCACGGCGGAGTCGATGGGGCGGCATTTCGGCAGCAATCGTGGCACGTGACGCCGCTCCGCCTGCGCCAGGAACATCTCGCGCACTTCGTGCCGATTGCCCAGGCTGGCCACACCCCCGGAGATGGCACAGGTGCCGACGGCCACCACCCGGCCCGCCTGCTGGACGGCACGGCGCAGGTTGTGGAGGTCCTCGTCGGTCCGTATACCCCCGCTCACCAGCAGCGTGTCCACCGGCGGCACGTCGTAGGCCGAGATAACCAGCGGCATGTAGACCAGCTCGCGCTCGTCCAGCCAGTCTCCAGCGTTGAGAAGTGCTACCTCACACCCGGCACAGCCGGAAAGCTGAAGAACGGCGAATTGTTCGGGCGTCCTTCCGTCCATGGTCTACCTCCCTCTCACAGGACCGGCGACGTTCGACGGGCCGGCATTGGAGCACAATCGTCCACCTATCCTCGCGCACCGCTCTGTTCAGCTCTCGGCCAGCACCGCGCGGCGGAAGATGTCAAGGCCTTCGTCAAGCTGCCGTCGGGTGATAGTCAGCGGCGGGATCAGTCTGATGGTCTGAGTCCAGTAGCCACACGGATACATGAGAAGGCCGTCGGCCAGGCAGCGATCCAGGATGCGACGTACGGCCTCGGTGTTCGGCTCCTTATCTGACTCTTGTTTGATGAACTCGACAGCGATCATCAATCCCTCGCCGCGCACATCGCCGATCACAGGTGCTTCCTTCTTCAGGCCCTGGAGAGCATCCAACATGTAGGTTCCCTGCTGGCGCGCGTTCTCCAGCAGTCCTTCCTCGCGGATCACTTCGAGTGTGGCGAGGGCCGCCGCACAGGCCATGGGGTTCCCCCCGTAGGTGGTACCGTGAGAGGCCGCGCCCCATTGACTCATGACCTCGCGCCGCGCACCGATGGCACCCAGTGGGAAGCCGTTGGCGATACCCTTCGCCAGGCAGACGACGTCAGGCTGTACATCGTAGAGGTCTGCAGCAAACCAATGACCTGTTCGTCCAAAACCAGCCTGCACCTCATCAAAGATTAGCAGGATGCCGTGCTCGTCGCAGATGGCACGCAACGCCTGCAGCCAGCTTCGGGGTGGGAAGATGTAGCCGCCCTCACCCTGTACCGGTTCGACCAGCATAGCGGCCACGTCCTCAGGCGGCACGACATACTGAAAAAGGCGGTGGATATCGCCCAGGACGTCCTCCACGCAGGCAGCCTCCGTCGGCGTCTGGCAGCGGTAGGGGTAGGGGAAGCGCGCGAAGTGCACACCGGGAAGGTGTGGGCCGTGGCCCCGGCGATACTTCGCCTTGGAGGCGGTCACAGCAGTGCCACCCATCATACGACCATGGAAGCTCCCCAGAAAGGCGATCAGGTCGTGTCGCCCAGTCACGTAGCGCGCCATCTTCAGGGCGCCGTCGACGGCCTCAGACCCGCTGTTGCCGAAGAAGAACATGTTCGCCCCGCCCGGCGCCACGCTGCCCAACTCGTGGGCCAGTCGAAGCAGGGGCTGGTGAGCCATGACGCCGACGGGGGCATGGACCACGTGGTTCATCTGGTCCCGTGCGGCGGCGACGATGCGTGGGTGATTATGGCCAGCGTTGCAGGCACCAAAGCCTGCCAGGAAGTCGATGTAACGCTTGCCGCTGCGGTCGTAGACGTAGACACCGTCAGCCGAGGCCACCGGCAGATTGGGCCAGTCTCGGGCAAGGCAGGGAGCCAGGAGCTCGTCCAGCCTAGCGTAGAGCTGGTCAAAGGTCGGTTCTTCGCTCATAATCGAGTCCTCCAGTATGGGCGTCTACTTGCCAGCATCCCTACGCCCTGTGGCTACGCACGCCACCCAGGTGGACTGCCCGCGAGGGGCGGATCATGCCAGCAGTGCTGGCTCCAAACAGGTGGAGGGAACCCCAAAGTAGAAGGCGCGAACGTGGTGTCCGCGCCATGGTTTCCCGCTCAATGTCTTCCCGGCTCTCTCCCCGTGCAGGAGAATGGCAAGGCTCAGACATGCTCTTGGTTTCGCTCCTCAAGGAGCCCCATTCCAACCTCGTAGCCCCGCTCGAAAGCCTTCTCGTTCAGCTCCTCCGTGCCCGGGGGCACGCTGTCGAGCACTGCTTGTCTCATGGCCTCCTTTGACGCCACATCCGTGAGGGCTGCCATGGCGCCCAGCATAACGATGTTGGCCACGATGCGCAGACCCAACTCCTCCGCGGCGACATGCGTAGCCGGCACGCGAATCACATCCTGATCGGCGTCAGGGTCGAGGTCGACCAGATCCGCGTCCACTAGCAGCAGGCCGTCATCAGCCAATTCATCGCGATACTTGGCGTAGGCAGCCTGAGACATGGCCACCATCAGGCTCGGTCGCGTGATGTGGGGGTAGAGGATCGGAGCATCGGAGATGACCAGGGCACTGCTGCAAGCACCACCGCGAGCCTCGGGTCCGTACGAGCGCGTGAGGCTCACCTGCCGCTCTTCGTAGATGGCCTGGGCACGCCCCAGGATTTTGCCAGAGAGAATGATGCCCTGCCCGCCGAAGCCGCCCAGTCGGACCTCCCTCGGCATCTCCGCACTCGGACCCTCCCCCACGCCGGCCGGTCCAACATCAAGAGGTGTCTCATATCTTATGGCTCGTTCCTTGTCCAGACGGCCCTCCACCGCCACCTCCGCCCAGGGCTGATACTCAGCCAGGGCCTTCCTCCGGTGCAGGTCCCGGAGGCGATCCTGAAACGTGGGACGCTCAATGTCAACGAACTCGCCGCAGACAATCTGCCCTCCCAGATCGATGTCGACGTCCTCCGGGTGGGCACCGTGGCGGATGACGGAGTTCTCATGGTAGAACTCCATCATATCGCGCCCATAGACCTTGCGGTTTGCGCGGCCGAAGGCCGTCGGGCAGGGGGAAATCACCTCAACGACAGTGAAGCCGGGTTTGAGGAGCGCGCGATGGATCGACTTCTCAAGACGGCGGGCGTGAAGGGCAGTCCAGCGCGCGATGTAGGTCGCACCGGCCGCCGCGGCCAGGTTCGGCACGTTGAACGGATGCTCCAGGTTTCCCCAGGGGGAGGTGCTGGCGGTCGCTCCGGTCGGCGTCGTCGGTCCCACCTGTCCGCCCGTCATGCCATAAATGAAATTGTTGGCGCAGATCACGGTGATGTCCATGTTGCGACGGGCCGCGTGGATGAAGTGATTGCCGCCAATAGCGATCAAATCACCATCACCGGAGAACACGATCACCTTCAGCCCATCGTTCGCCAGCTTGAGCCCGGTAGCGAAGGGAAGAGCCCGACCGTGAGTGGTGTGAAAGCCATCCAGGCGCAGATACCCGGCCACGCGGCCTGTGCAGCCGATTCCGGAGACAATAGCAACCTTGTCCAGGTCGAGATCCGTGCGCATCAATGCACTGGTGAAGCAGCTTAGTGCTGTGCCGAGTCCACAGCCGGGGCACCATATGTGCGGCAATCGCTCCGTCCGCAGCAACTCGTCCATTGGATGGGTCGAGATTTCCTCAGTGGAGGGCACGCCCGCTAGCTCGTCGGTAAGACCCTCCTCCATAGCCTTCGCTTCTCTATAGACTCTCTCTATGCTCACTTCGCCACCTCATGAATCGCGTCCAGGATAACGTCCGGCTCGTGGATGTCGCCGCCAGGATGGGTAACAGGTACCGTCTCCGCTCGACCGGCTGCACAGCGTTCGACTTCACGGGAGATCTGGCCCATGTTGATTTCGGGCACCACGAAAGCGTCCACCCGAGCGGCAAGATCGCGGATGCGATCCTCGGCAAAGGGCCAGACCGTCACCAGTTTGAGCATTCCCACGTTTAGGCCTTGCTCTCGGGCAAGATGCACCGCGCGCAACGCGGGGCGAGCCGAGATGCCGTACGACACTACGACGATGTCAGCTCCCTCGATTCCATCCTCCTTAAGGTCGATGATATCGTCCCGGTTATTGTTGATCTTCCCCAACAGGCGCGGGATGAGTTTCTTCTGTTGCTCCGCGGTGACCACCGGATAGCCCCGTTCGTCATGGGTGAGACCCGTGACATGGATTCGGTAGCCGGTACCGGCGACAGGGAACGGCGGAACGCCGTCCTCCTCCGCCTTGTAGGGCAAGAAATCCTTGCTGGGTGGCTCTTTCGGCTTCCGCCAGGGGTAGATGGGGATCTGATCAAGTGGCGGAATGACCACCCGCTCAAACATGTGCCCGACGCCCTCATCGGCCAGCAAGAAAACAGGCGTACGATACTTCTCGGCCAGGTTGAAGGCGCGCACTGAAAGATCGAAGGCCTCCTGCGGGCTGGCCGGAGCCAGGGCAATGATGGCATAGTCGCCGTGGGACCCCCAACGAGCCTGCATGATATCGCTCTGGCTGGTCGCGGTCGGAAGCCCAGTGGAAGGCCCGCCACGCTGGACATTCACGACGACACAGGGAGTTTCCGTCATCACGGCGAGCCCGATGTTCTCCAGCATCAAGCTGATGCCCGGTCCGGATGTGGCCGTCATGGCACGGGCGCCGCCCCACGCCGCGCCAACGACCGCGTTCATGGACGCGAGCTCGTCCTCCATCTGGATGAATACGCCACCGACCTCGGGCAAGCGCTCCGACAAGCGCTCGGCAATCTCACTCGCCGGTGTGATCGGATATCCGCCGAAGAAACGGCAACCGGCACAAATGGCTCCCTCCGCGATGGCGGTGTCGCCGTCGAAGAAAAACGCGCCTTCCAGCACACCTGCTTCACTCATCCTCCACTTCCTCCAGCTTCACCGTGTAGATGCAAAACTCGGGACACAATAACTCACATAGCCGACAGACAACACATCGCTCCGGATGGACCGCGATGGGCGGATGGTAGCCCTTCTCGTTCATCTCATCGGAGATTTCCAGCACATCGCACGGGCAGTACTCCACGCACAACTCACATCCCTTGCAGCGCGCCGGGATTATGTGGACCTCCCCATGTGGTGTAGTGAATTTCTCGACGTCTAACGGCGTGCGCCACAGTTTCAAGGTCGACTCCTGATGCCTCAATGCCTCGGTCGATTGGTACATTGGCTGATACAGCGGAAATGTGAAAGAATCTAGTCGACGGTCAGCCGTCCCAGAGCTGCTTTCGATGCCCTCTCCACCTCAGTGTGGATACTCCGACCGTGCGTGTCCATCGTGACAACAACCGGAAAGTCCTCAACGCGGATGACCCAGAACGCCTCTGGCACCCCAAATGCATCCTTCTTGTGAACCGTCACGACCTCCCGGACCGCTTCGGCGATGAGGGAAGCAGCCCCCCCAACGGCGTGGAAGTAGACTGCGCCGTGCTCCTGGCAGGCGCGAAGCGTATTGGGGCCCATTCCTCCTTTTCCGATGACGCCGCGCAGGCGGAAATGCTCGATCACCTCGGGCTCGTAGACCTCTTCGCGGATGGAGGTGGTGGGCCCGGCGGCGACAAACTGCCAGGACTCCTCTTCGCCCTCGACAGAAGGCGGAATACGGCGCACGACGGGGCCGCAGTGGTAGATGACGCCCCCGGTGAGCAAACGCTTCAGATCATCGTACAGCGCCTGCTCCGCCTCGGGAACAGATGAGGAACGGATGAAGGACTCAATCATATACTTGTGTGCCGCGTCCCGCCCGGTGACCATCACGCCCGAGAGGAAGACTGTGTCACCGACCTCCAGGGAGCGAATAGCCTCCTCGGAGATGGGAATGGTAAGACGGCAGCTGTCCTGACCGGTGCTCATTGGAAGCTCACCTCCTGTGCCCTGACCCTCATCCGCGCGCGCCGGAGCGCCCAGCAGTTGTAGGCGATGCTGACGAAGTAGCACGCCGGCAGCCGATGATAGGACCCGATCTTGACACCAAACAGCGTCGTCTTTCCGCCGAACCCCATCGGCCCGATTTCGAGCGCGTTCCCCTCGCGAAGCAAGGTCTCTTCCAACTCGGCCAGGGCTGGCACCGCGTTCACGTCGTCCAGAGGACGGAACAGCTGCTCCTTGGCGTGCACGTAGCCACTGCCGCGGTCCCCACCAATGGCGATCCCCAGCACACCAGGCGCGCAACCTTTGCCCTGAGCCTTGTAGACCGCCTCCAGCACCACCTTGCGGACGCCGTCCAGATCGCGCCCAGCGTCAAACGAGACACCCGCCACGTCTCCACTGTAGGGCAGCTTATACTGGGCGCCGACGTTCTCGCTCCCGCCTCCCTTGAGCAGGAGGTCCGCCTGCAGGCCGTCCTCATCCCACTCCTCGAAGTGGAAAGTCGGAAAGCCCTTTCCGAGGTTATTGCCGCTGTTCCGACCGGAAACGGGGTCAACAGCGTTTGGCCGCAGGTAGGAGCGCTCGGTGGCCTCCACGACGGCAGCCGCCATCTCCTTCTTGAGACGGCGTGTGCTGACATCCGGAGCATGGCGCACGTAGAAGATCGGCACACCTGTATCCTGACAGATCGGCGTCGCGTTCTTCCGCGCAATCGCCACATTCTCCAAGATGGTATCCAGCGCCCCCTCGGCGGCCGACTCAGCATCCTCCAGGTCGCGGGCCTCCCCGAGAGCAGCCTCTACGTCCAGTGGCAGATCTGTGGCTGCCAATCGAACCAGCTCGACAAACGAATCGGTCAAGTCCTTCAAACTGATCCTCCTGCAAGGCTAAGACCTCCGAAGCCTTCCAAGAGAGACTTCGAAAGTCTCTCAATGATCCACGAGTGCCTGGTCGGGGCCATCGGATGCACTCTCAACAAGTCCGACAACCCTGGAACGTCATACCTGCGGTATGGCAAGATCGTCCGCACCGAGATCCGACAACTTCAGATCTGGATAGTTCTCCTGGATGATCTCGTGGAGAATCTGGGCATACTTGACCTTCACGCGGCCCCACTCGGCGAGCATGTCTCCATCAACCCACGGTTTGTAGAGAGCCGCCCCGGTCGCCGCACACGCCGGCCCCGGCTCGATCTTGAAGTAACAGGGCGAGCTGACCCGGGCCATTTCCGGGGCATCGTAGAAGCGCATATAGCCGCCGAACGACTCGGTGATGATGACGTGGACATCCAGGGGTATGTCAATCGTCTGTCGGATAGCCGCGAACTGGGCCAGCGTCAGATCGGCGATCGGGTTGAAGGTCCCCGCCCCCAGCATTTCGAGCACCTTCCCCCCAGCCGGGTTCGCGTGCCCGGCGTAGATGCTGACCTTGAAGATCACGTCCTCCGGGATGTCGCCGTTTTTCTTCATCTCGTTGAGCAGCCAGAGCTCGCCCTCGTCGACGACGAGGAATCCTCGAAAGCCGAGCTCAATACAGGCCATAATGTCGGAGATGGTCTGGTTCAAGCCCTTGCAGCCCCGACAACGAATGCCCGAAAGCGCCCCCTCCGGAGTAGCCAGCTGGCGCCCGATGTCCCACCCGGCGCGCGGGCCCGGTGTGAGAATCACCTCCATCTGCGCTTCGGCCGCCATCTGGGCAAAGTCCTTCAGCTCCGCCTTGTCCAACAGAGTAGCGCCCATGACCACCGAGATGAGGCGATGGATCGGTATGTTCCGTTTCTGCGATTCATCAATCACCGCCTCCAGCACCTTGGGACGCTCTACCCCGGATACCTCCATGCGATAGTGGGTCCCGTCCGGGAACGTCTTCGTGCTGCTGGGCAGATCGTGGGCGTCTTGCCCAGGAATCCCCACAGCCTCCATCATCCTGGAAACCTCTTGCATCGTGACCATCACTGTGCCTCCTTTGTAGTGCGCTAGCGATTGGGTGACTGCGTCGACCCACGTCTATGCGAGCCGGGTCCAACCCCCCGACAAAGTGGGCATATACGCGAGGACATCACTGCGGGCCGACTCTCCATCGACCATCGACAACTAACTGACATCGGCCGTCGATCTCCATTGCCAACCATGCCCGTTCTGACGCCTGAGCCAGGGAACCCGCCACCGCGACAGCCATGCGGTCAAGTTGGTCCCAGGCAGGGATGAAGGCTTCGTATGAAAAGTACTTCGTCAGCCCGTCGTACGCGTCCACCAAGTAGACGCCGCTCTGATCGTATCCGACCACGACAAACGTGTGCTGCCACCGGACGACCGTGGACTCCACGCCGTCGGAGGAGACCCACACCTCGGTGCCGGGGAGCTGCATCTCATACGTGGCCCAGACCACAACTGGCCGCTGAGCGGCCAGTTGTCCCTCCAGGGTCTTCACGTCCATGCCGCGGTAGGCCTTCGCGTCGAGTCCAAAGCTACGCAGCGTGGCCGCGACGGGCTCCGCATAGACGCCATAGCCAATCGGGGGCATACTTCCCGGCGGCATGTCCACGTCCCCAACGAACCCTCGCTGCGGATTATCGGACTTGGGCAGCCGGCGAAAGAAAGCATCCTCCGGGAACCCAGCGCCCCAGTAGGCAGCTAGGTCCGTGGCCGATCGCGACTCGCAGCTCAAATTGTGTCCCTGAGGGTGACCGATCACCCCCTCGACCATGACCGAGGGTGGGGGCTCGTCCGCACGAGCGCATAGCCCGGGCGCCACGAGACCCCCAATGCCCACCAGGATGACGATGCCGAAAGCGACGGCTGGTCTCACAGAGCCTCCAAGGCCGCCACCAGCTCTCTCGCCTCCTGCACCGTCTTTGGGGCCGATTGATAGATCCCCTGACCGCGCATGTCAGCGTCCCTGAGCTCACGATTGGTCGACAGATAACCCAGCGCGGGCACCGGACTCTGTTCTGTCAGAAACTCCCAGTCGCGTCCGTCACGGATCTTGTTACCGACAGCATAGACGTGGGAAATGCCAATGTCCTGGGCCAGCTGCCGCACCCGCACGGCCGTGGTCAAGCTCCGGCGCCCTGGCTCCAGAACCACTAGAAAGGCGTCAACAGCCTGGGCCGTGGCTCGGCCCAGGTGCTCCACACCGGCCTCCATGTCCAGAATCAGCATCTCTTCGCGGTAGAGGAGCAAATGCGTCACCAGCGCCTTCAGGAGAGCGCTTTCCGGGCAGATGCAGCCGCTTCCTCCAATCTCGATGGTACCCAGGCGAAGGAAGCGGATACCCTCATGAGATACGCTGAAGCGCTCCGGGATATCGTCAACCCGAGGGTTCATGGTGAAGAATCCACCGGTGGTGCCGGGCTGGGCGCCCGTGCGCTCGTAGATCAGCTCATCCATCTCGGAAATGGGCTTTGCTTTCTCCACGAGCTCATCCGGGAATCCCAGCGCCTGAGCCAGCCCTCCAACCGGGTCGGCATCAATGACGGTGACGTCCCGTCCTCGCTCAGCGTAAATGTGCGCGAGCAGGGCGGAGAGAGTGGTCTTTCCCACGCCGCCCTTCCCGCTAATGGCAATCTTGCTTAATGGGCTCATAGGTCTTACCCTGACTTACGGCCGGACAGCGGGCGGGACCCGCTCTGCGACACCACCGTTCTCGCGAGTCTCCCGCTGCCCGACTTCACTTCCCTTGTGCAGTCCGACGCACATGACCGGGGCAAATAACAGATTTGCGGTGTGCTACACCGTCGGGCGCGGCAGTAGACCGGCCTTCTCCGCGATAACGGGCACGGCGGGCTCCCACTCGATGGCCATGATGTGAACGCCACTCACACCGGGGATCTCCTTCGCCTGTTGGATCGTCTCAGCGGCGATCTCAATGCCTTTCTCCCGCTGAGCCTTCGAACGAGCCTTCTTGTCCTCTTTGGGAATGTCGCTCACGGCGGCCCGCATGCGATCCACGACCTCCTCAGGAACGTCGAGGCCCGGTACGTTGTTGGCCATATACCAAGCCATCCCTGTGCTCTTCAACGGCGTGACACCGATCATGACGTAGACGTCGTCGAGCAAACCCAGGTCACCCGCGCGCTGCATGTACTCCTTGAATCGCGTCATGTTGTAGGTACACTGCGTCTGGATGAATTTCGCGCCGGCCTGAACCTTCTTCGCCAGGCGATATGGTCGATACTCATAGGGGGGCGCAAAGGGATTGGCTGCCGCCCCAAGGAAGAAGCTGGGCGCCCCTTCAATCTCGTCGCCACACTCCGCAACACCCTTCTCCCCCATATCGCGCATCATGCGCAGGAGCTGAATGGAATCCATGTCGTAGACACCCTTCGACTCGGGATGATTGCCAAACGTCATATGATCGCCCGTGAGGCAAAGGAGGTTACGAGCGCCCAGTGCCCAGGCGCCGAACAGGTCCGCCTGAATCGCAATACGATTGCGATCCCGGACCGTCATCTGGACGACGGGCTCCAGCCCCAGATCCACGAGCATGGCCGCCACGGCGATGGAAGACATGCGGGCCACCGCGGTCTGGTTATCGGTGATATTGACAGCGTCCACCACGCCCTTGAGGTGCTCTGCTTTCTCGGCGATGACGGACTTGTCGGCACCGCTGGGAGGACCTAGTTCGCCGGTGACGGCGAAATGGCCAGCGCGCAGCATCTTTTCCAGGTTGCTTCCAGAGATCAATTCGTTTCCGTTGTTGCCTGCCATGATGTTACTCCCAGAACCTTCTGTCTCTTACCTCAAGCTTTTCCGGCGTCGATTCCTCGTACGTTCCATCCTTCTCCCGCAGAATGTTGATCCAGGCCGACTCATCCTCACGTCGCCAGTTGTGAATTGGCTCAATGTCGAGGATCTCTGCTCCGTAGAGCGGCATCTTCTGGGAGCGCTCGAAAGCATCGACCCACACACACTTCATGTCCTCGTGGACCTCACAGTGGCCGTCCAAGCGCGTGCCGCCGCATGGCCCGTTGCGCAGTTGCTTGGGGCAGTTCATGGGGCACGTCATGCCAGTGTAGTGCAGCACGCACTGCCCACACTCGTTACATTCGAAGACGAGATTCTTGAAGAGATCCTCACCGGGCTTGAGCAGCTTCTCGGCGGTATCGTACCCGATGGCCGACCAGAGCGGATCGAGGCTAACGAAGACACCCTCTGCGAATTTGTACAATTTCTCCAGGAAACCAGGATAGTTCTGAACCCAACTTCCCTTCTTCATACGATTGCTCCTTTTTCTGTTACGGTGTAGGCTAACTTGTGATAGGCACCACATCGATCTTCCGCGGTGCCCAGCGTTTCTTGTGCCGGGTTTCCGACCCGGCAGCATCATCATTCATGACGTGTGTAGTCCGGCAAGAGAATCGGTGAGATCACTCCGGTATCCACGTCGTTTTCGTCCAACTCCCGATTCCAGGCAGCTACGTGAGCCAGATTGGGGGTTCCCAGCACCACGTCTCGAGCGTAGACAGCGGCCGAACGTCCTGCCCGCCGCCCAAATACGGTGACCTCCAAGAGAGAATTGCCCATGAGGCGGTTGTGTCCGTGCACGCCGCCGCTCACCTCCCCGGCGATGAAGAGGCCCGGAATCTCCGTGGACCCATCTGGTTGGAGCCGTACACCGCCGTTCTGATAGTGGAGGGTGGGATAGACCAACATCGGCTCCTTTGTAATGTCGATCTCGAAGCGCTTGAACTGACGCACCATTGCTGGTAGGTTCGCCTCAACCGTGCCGGGGCCGTGGATGATGTCAATCATCGGAGAATCGAGCCATACACCCGGCTGCCCCGTTGGAGTTGTTAGGCCATTCCCGTACTCGTGACACTCCCGAATGAAGGCAGCCGCCTCCACATCGCGAGGCTCCAGGGGGAAGACGAACTGCTCACCGTGCTTGTTAACCGGCTGAGCTCCGAGGCCGCGTGTTTTCTCCGTCACTAACTGACCTAGAATCTGCTGGGGGAAGGCGGCTCCAGTGGGATGGTACTGCATCGATTCCAGATAGCCAAGCTGTGCACCAGCGCGATAGGCCATGACTACGCCGTCGGCCGTCGCCCCATAGTGATTGGTGGTGGGGAAACCCTGATAGTGGAGCCGTCCCCCGCCGCCGGTCGCCATCACGACTGCACTGGCCTTAATGTAATGGTATGCCTCAGTCTCCAGGTTCATCATGATTGCCCCAGCGACCTGGCCTTCGTCGTCCAGAACCAGCTCGACAGCCGGTGAGAACTCGATCACGCGGATATCATCCTCGCGGTTACGCACCTCGTCGCGCACGGTGCGCATGATCTCGGCACCGGAGTAGTCGCGAGCTGAGTGCATACGCATTCGGCTGGTGCCGCCACCGTGACGCTCTACCATCGTCCCGTCCGGCTTCTTGTCAAACATCATCCCCAGATCCTCAAGCCACTTGATGACGAACGGCGCGTCCTTTACCAAGGCCTCCACCAGGTCAGGGTCATTGGTAAAATGGCCCCCACCGATGACATCCAAATAGTGGATTGCCGGACTGTCGCTGGGACGGTCGGCAGCCTGGATCCCCCCCTGGGCCATCATGGTGTTGGCGTCGCCAAAGCGCAGTTTCGTCGTGACGATGACCTGAGCGCCGCTCTCCTGAGCAAGGAGCGCTGCGGATGCGCCGGCGCCGCCCCCGCCGATAATGAGCACGTCTGTCTGGGCTGTCGGATCGGTGAGATTGAAATCAGGACTAACATGCGGGCGACCGTCGACGATATCAGCCAGCTCAAGCGGCATGCGCTGCCCTTTGCTCACTCCGACGCGTATGGCACGCATCCTGTCCTCGATGTAGTCGGGATGGAACTCATTGAGCACGCGCTCGCTTTCCTTCGCCGACAACCGGGGGTGCGTCTCGTCAATGCGTCGCATGCGGGTCGCCTCGACTTTCTTGATCGACTCCCGCATTTCAGCCGGATAACCATTCATCGTTTCCAAATCCTCCTGCTTTCACTCCCTCAGAAAGGCAAAAGGGGCGACAGCTCCTCGTCGCTCTCCTCTGACTCAATCTCGCGGGCCTCGTATTGCTGCATCAGCTCGTCGCGGCTGAGTTGCTTCACCTTCTCAAGCTGTTCGTCGAACTCACCTGCTCTGATTTCCTCCAGTCGCTCCTTTAGATGCTCGGATCGAGGCGCTAGATAGCGTCCGTAAAGCCGTCGAGCGAGAATGGCGATGTTGTACTGGGCCTCCTCCGCGGGACAGCGGGCCGCGCAGAGCCCGCACATGATGCAGTCGAAGGAGATATCCGCCATCTCGGAGATGTCGCCCTTCATCCCAGCCGCCATGTAGGCCCGCACATCGAGGTCCTGGGGGCACGCCTTGGTGCAAGCGCCGCACCCCAGGCAACGCAGGAGCTCCGGGTACGTGGTGAAGAGGGTAGCAGGCGTGGGCTCCATCTCCTTGATGTCGTAGCTCGATCGCTGCGCGGGGAAGAAGGGGATCTGCGCCAGATACATTTCCGGCTCCACCACCGTCTGGCAAGCAAGGCCGAAGTAGAGCTTGGGATCGCCCTTGATGCGATACGTGGTCGCGCAGGCCCCGCAGAACCCGCCACGGCAACCGACGCCGCGGATGAGCTTATAGCCTGCGTACTCCATCGCGTCCATGATCGTCACCGTGGGCGGTACCATGTAGCGCTTGCCCATGATGTAAACAGGAATGAGATCGGTCGCTTCAGTAACTTCGGGCTTGGTCTCCATACCTTCTGATTACTCCTCTCCAACATCCAGCCACTCGTCCTCCTCGAAGGTGATCAGTGGCAAAGGCTCGTCCACGTCGCGGCCTGGCTCATAGTCAAAGACGGCTTGCGTTTCTTGCCCGATGGCCCGGAACACGGCAGCCACCGGCAAATCAGCCGGACAGTCACTGGTGCACATACCGCAGCCAATGCAAGAAAGCACCATGTGGTTCAGGCGCGTGAGATGGAACAGCATGGTATCCGCCGGCATGCGGTACGCCCCCTTACGACGTGCCCAATTCGCATACTGGATCGGTTCGTGGTCGAAGACCTGGCTCTTGAACAGGCAGGTCTTGCAGTAGCATATCGGGCACACCGTCATGCAGTTGTGACAACGCACACACGAAGCAAAGACCCCCGCGACGCCCTTCTCATCGAGCCGCCCGCGGATCTCCGCGAACCGCTCATCGCGGACCTCCGTGCGAGCTGCGACGACAGATTCGATGATATCCTCCCGCCGCTCCTGGACCTCCACCGGGCTCAAATCCAGCAGCTGGGCCATCTCATCCGGCAGTGACACCGGGACACCAACGCTCAACTGTGCACCAAACAGCTCGATGGTGATATCAACGCCCTCAACGTGGGCCTTCTCACACATCTGGCACCCGTCGCGGAATTCGTACCCGTCCCGGGGGGCTAACTCGCCAGTCGCAGCCGTAGCCAGATAGGCCATCATATCGAGGCCCTCTACCTCACCGGACACCTGGGAGTCGGCTTGTGCTGAATCCTTCGAACCACCGGCCGTCATGGCTGCGTAGTCCGCTACATCGTACGTGCCCAGGCAATCCACGCCAATCGTGACCAGATCCTCCAGACGGGCCTGTTGAAGCTTCACTAGCTCAACCAGGGCCCGAAGTTCGCACGGCCGCAGGACGACACCAACCCGATCCCGCGGTTCCCGGACGGAGACACGACCAGCCAGGCGTGCGGCATTCACCCCCATCACAGGCGCCAGAGGATTGGCCTTGTCCAGCAGCTCTGGATCGGACACCAGGGCCGGTGCGACGGTCCCGTAAGGCGTCTCCATGGGCACCAGGAGGGAGTCCACAATATCGGCCTCCAGGATCTGCCTGAGGAACCCCTGCACAGCCGCCAATGTATCGTCATTCTCGACTGGAATCAATGTTCTCATAACTTCTCCCCTGTTCGCTGGTAGAGCCAAATTCCTAGTTCATCAGAAACTCTGGACTGGCAGTGGAGGATCGCGCTAAGCCGGCCCTCACTCGCGATGTGACCCCCATCACCTATGAGCCCACCAGTCTGCCATTTAAGTCAAGTCACCCCAAATTGCCTATCCGAGACGTCAGACGGCCCATTCCGCGCGCATCGGGTTGGGTCCTTTTTCCTTCAGAAACTCGGTCATCTCAGTCACTGTGTCGGCAAACCGCTGCCCCTCTGACGCAGAGATCCACCGCAGCCAGACCCGCTCCTGGTCCATTCCGGCGTCCTTGAGAATCTCCTTGAGCGCGATGACGCGTCGACGGGCCTTGTAGTTGCCCGATTGGTAGTGACAGTCACCAGGATGACAACCACCGATGAGGACGCCGTCAGCACCGTCGAGCAATGGCTTCAGCACATACGTAGGATCAACAGACCCGGAGCACATCAGCCGGATGATCCGCACATTGGGTGGATACTGAATTCGCGAGGTGCCGGCCAGATCGGCCCCGGTATACGTGCACCAATTGCAGAGGAAGGCAACAATCTTAGGTTCGAAATCGGTCTCAGCCATGCTATCTCCTTCGACGCTTAGGTACTATCCATTCTACTGTGGACGACTTCATACGACGAGCGCATCGACCTGGGCGAATATCTGCTCGGCGGTGAAATGCTGCAGGCGAATAGCCTTGGATGGGCAGGTGACGGCACAGGCGCCGCACCCTTCACACACCACGGCATTGATACGCGAAACCCCCCATAGCGGGTCAAGTGCTGGCGCATCATAAGGACAGACATCGACACACATGCCGCACCCTGCGCAGAGTTCCTCGCTGACCACCGCCGTGGCTGATTCAACGGGCACCGAGCCACGTACCAGTGGAATCAACGCGGAAGAGGCCGCTGCCTTGGCCTGGGAAACCGTGTCCGGAATGTCCTTGGGGCCCTGACAACAACCAGCCAGGAAGACACCACTCATCGCCGTGTCCACAGGCCGCAGCTTGGGGTGCGCCTCCAGGAAGAATCCGTCGGCGGAACGAGGTAGCTTCAGAAGCTGTGAGATCTCGCTTGCGCTTCCGCGGGGCTCCATCCCAACGGCAAGCACGACAAGATCTGCCTCAAACTCGATCGGTTCCCCCAGGAACGTATCTTCTGCTATCAGCACCACACGTTCGGGGTCTCCAGGCTTGCGGTAGATCTCCGAGACGTTTCCCCGACGGTAGAGGACCCCGCTACTGCGTGCTTCGTCGTAGAATTCCTCGGCACCCTTGCCGAACGTGCGTACATCAATGTAGAAGACCGTCACATCTGCGCCCGGCAGCTTTTCACGCACAAGCCTGGACTGCTTGGCGGTATACATGCAGCAGACCCGGGAACAATGAGGATTTCCCAGCTGAATATCTCTGGAGCCAACACACTGTATGAAAGCGATGCGCTTGGGTTCGCGTCCTTCGACGGTCAGATTCCCCTCTATCAGTCGCTTTTCCATTTCCAGCGAGGTAATCACGTGGGGGTAATCACTGTAGCCGAACTCTGGCTTGCGGTCAGGATCAAAGACGTCGTAGCCCGTGGCCACAATGATCGCGCCGGCCTCGATCGACTGCTCGCCAGGCCCTTCATTGTCTCCGCCTGCCTGACCATGGATGGTCACCTGGAAATTCCCCACATAGCCGTCCACCTCCGACACCTGACTGTTGAGGAAGACAGTGACGTTCTCGTGCTCGTGCACGCGTGCAACAAGAGGCTCCAGGAGATCCGGCACCGACTCCAGCGTTGGGAAAGTTCGATGGAGGTCCGCCACTCGCCCGCCGAGGTGCCCCGCCTTCTCCACCAGATAGGCAGGAAAGCCAGTATCGGCCACATCAAGAGCCGCCGCCATGCCCGCGACACCCCCGCCAATCACGACGACGCCGGGTATTACGTCTACCTCTCGCTCCTCAAGCGCGTGTAGGTAGCGGGCTTTGGCGACCGCGGAGGCTACCAGAGCTTTCGCCTTCCGTGTCGCTTTCTCCTTGTCCTTGTGTACCCAGGAGCACTGTTCGCGGATGTTGGCCATCTCCACCTGATAAGGATTCACCCCCTCGTGCTGAGCGGCCGATCGGAACGTGGGCTCGTGCATCCGAGGCGAGCAAGAGGCGACAACGACTCTGTTGAGTTCGTACTCCTGGATGTCTCGTCTGATGAGCATCTGCCCGGGGTCAGAGCACATGTACGTATAGTCCCGTGCAACAACGACGCCGGGCAAGCTGGCCGCGGCCTGGGCCACCTCCTCCACATCCACAGTGGCGGCGATATTCACGCCACAATGGCAGACATATACGCCGATGCGGGGTTGTTGTTCCATGATATCACCCACTTCGCCCAAGGGAGCACCGACCGAGACGCCTAAGAAGTCGCGGCTTGCTCAGAATCCTCTCCCAACGCCAGATCGACCAGCTCCATGATGTCCATCACCTGCATCTGCTCATCCAAGCCACGCACCTTGACAGCATCCTCCAAAGTCAGCAGGCAGAAGGGACAAGCCACGGCGAGGATTTCAGCCCCTGTACCGGCAGCTTCTTCCACCCGCTGGAAGGCAAGCCGTTCCTCCAGGTTGGTGCCCTCTACCCACATCCGGCCGCCCCCACCCTCGCAGCAGAGACTACGCTCGCGATTTCGATCCATCTCTACCAGCTCCACACCGGGAATGGCCTGGAGAACCGCGCGCGGCTCGTCGAAGACGTGGTTTTGCTTGCCCAGGAAACACGGGTCGTGATAGGTGACAATCTTCGCGTCCCCGTTCTCGGAGGCCACACTTCCACCAAACGTCAATCTGCCCTCCTCAAGCAGGTGGGCGAGAAGCTGTGTATAGTGCATGATCTCCACGCCATCCAGGCCGTACTCGTTCTTGAAGGTATTGAAACAATGGGGCGACGTGGTGACTATCTGACGGGGACCGATGCCCCGGAACATCTCTCCATTCTCCTCAACCAGCATCTCGAAAAGCCCCAACTCGCCCATGCGTCGCACCTCGTTGCCGCAACAGGTCTCGTCAGTGCCCAATGTACCGACATTCAGGCCGGCGCGATCAAACACACGCATAAGAGCACGCGCGACGGGCTGCACTCGCTGGTCGTAGGAAGGGATGCAGCCAACGAAGTAGAACAGATCACACCCTTCCTGGGCAGCCTGCTTTGCTCTCTCAAGATCAGCCTCCACACCCTCCGCCCAAAGCTCTCGATCCTCCCGGGCCATGCTGCTCGGATTACCCTGGCGGAAAATGCTCATCAGAGCTGTGCCGACTGTCTCCGGGATGCGACCACTCTCAACCAGTTCACCGCGCAGGGCGATGATGAGCTCTGCGGGTTGAACGTCCTTGGGACAGCGTTCGACACAGGTGAAACAAGCGGTGCAGTCCCACAGTTCCTGGTGGGCACTCACATCCATCTCCGAATCCACCAGCAGATGGTAGATCAGGCTGCGTATGTTGAGGGTCGTCTTACGCGCCACGGGGCACCCGCCGGTGCACTTTCCACATTGAATACAGCCGAAGAGCTCCAATTGTTCGGCCATCTGTGCTGTCTTCAGTGCCATTTAACTCTCCTTCACCGCCTTAGCCTCGCACGCGCAGGGATGCAGCCTCCCTGGCCCGGACCAGCACGCGCAGAGCTGAAGAGGCAGCTGCCTTCGCCTGACTGACCGTATCTGGAATGTCCTTAGGACTCTGACAACACCCAGCCACAAACACGTCGTCCACGCTCGTGTCAACCGGGCGCAACTTGGCATCGGCCTCCTGGAAGAAACCATCCGGCGATCTCTCGAGACCCAACAAGTGCGCGACATCCGGGACGTCACGTCGCGGAACAATGGCCGTCGCCAGCACCACCAGGTCCGCCTCAACCTCGACGGGCTCTCCCAGCATCGTATCCTCAGCCAGCACAACCAACTTGTCTCCTCTGCGATAGACTTCTGATGGCTCACCACGTCGGTAGGTCACTCGCTCGTGCTTCACACGGTCGTAGAATTCCTCATATCCCTTCCCGAAGGCCCGGACGTCCATGTAGAAGACGGTGATATTGGCATCGGGGACTCTGTCCCTCACCAGGTGTGCATGCTTAGCCGTGTACATGCAGCAGACCCGCGAGCAATACGGGACGCCAGTGTGCGGGTCCCGGGACCCCACGCACTTGATGAACACCACATCCTCTGGCTTCTCGCCATTGACCACGATCTGGCCCTTGGTCGGTCCGGATGCATCGGAGAGCCGCTCAAACTCGATACCGGTCATTACTTCAGGGTAGACGCCGTAGCCGTACTCCGGCTTGGTCTCCGGGTCAATCAGATCGAAGCCCGTGGCGACAATAATCGTCTCCACCTCTAGATCAACCAACTCCTCTTGCTGGTCGAAGTCGATGGCGTCGGCCGGACAGGCGTCCTTGCACTTGAACGTCCTGCCGCAAACGCCTCGCGTCAGGAAGAGACATGCCTCAGGATCGACCGTGTACTTGAGCGGAACGGCCTGCGGGAACGGCACATAGATGGCCGACCGGTTGGCGATGCCCTCATCAAAGTCACTCACGACGCGGCCCTTCATGCGACACGCCTCCGCGCAGTCGCCACAGCCACGGCACAGGTCAATGTCCACGTAGCGGGGTTTCTTGCGAATCTGCACGCGGAAGAACCCGCCCTGGCGCTCGACCGAGGCCACCTCGGAGTATGTCATCAGCTCGATGTTGGGATGCTGCCCCGCGTCGACCATCTTCGGCGTCAGGATGCAAGAGGAGCAGTCCAGGGTTGGGAAGGTCTTGTCCAACTGGGCCATGCGTCCGCCAATGGAAGGCTCCCTTTCGACCAGATAGACAGGGAACCCAGCATCAGCAATGTCGAGCGCAGCCTGGATACCGGCGATGCCGGCGCCGATGACCAGTGCTCCTGGTTTGCCTCTATCCATACCTGTCTTCCTTAACGTACATCCGCTACTTCCCGTCAGCGGTCATTCACCAGGTCCGAAGACTTAGACAACCGATTCCAGCATCCGATAGACACTGGGGACCTCTACGCCTTTCCGCCGCGTGGCCTTGTTGGGACAGGCGACGATGCAGGCCCCACAACCCTGACAAAGTACCTCGATGACCTCGGCGGTGTGTGCCCCAGGCTCCAGCACCCGGGCACCGTAGGGGCAGACCTCGACACACTGACCACAGGCGGTACACAGGCGCTCGTTAACCTCAACGGCAGGAAGCGGCGGCTTCAGTGCCTGCTGCTCCAACAGGGCAGCCACGCGCATAGCGGCCCCCTGGGCCTGGACGATGGATTCATCCGAGAATCGAGGCGAGTGAGCCAGCCCGCACATGAAAATGCCTCGCTTCGTGAAGTCCAGGGGACGCATCTTCGGATACTCCTCCTGGAAGAACCCGTTCTTGTCCAGTGGTATTCCCAGGACATCCGCAAGTTTGCCAACATCGTTCGGCTCAATACCCGTGCTCAATACCAATGTCCCGGCATGGATCTCCACCACCTCGCCCGTGACGGGCTCTCGCAGGCGAATGGTCAATCCCTCATCGCTCGGCGCGACCTGCGGCTTCTCGGGCAACTCGTAGCGCAAGAATGCCACACCTTTCTGGCGAGCCTCACGGTAGATATCCTCGCGGAACCCGAAGGTGCGCATCTCCCGATACAGCACGTAGACACGCGCCTCTGGATCGCGCTCCTTGACCCGGAGCGCATTGGTCACAGCCTTCGTGCAGCAAACCCGGCTGCAGTAAGGGCGCTCAGGTTCTCGCGAGCCGACGCACTGAATCATCACTACATCGGAAGGGACTTCCTCGCCCGACTCAAGCATGCTCTCCAGCTCACGCTGTGTGACCACGCGAGGATCCTCACCGTAGAGGTACTCATGCGGTGTCACCTCGTGCCCGCCAGTGGCGACAATGACGGCCCCGTGAGTCGACGCCTCTCGCTCGCCATCGGCGAGAAGCACACTCGTCTCATACTGCCCAACCCACCCAATGACGTTCTCCACCCTGGCCTCTCGGTGAACCCGGATGAGGTGATTAGCCTCGACGTCCTCAATCAGCTTGTTCAAGAAGACAACAGGGTCTTCACCCGTCAGCGTATAGCGCAGAAGTCGCAACTGCCCGCCAAGCTCATTGGACTGCTCCACCAGATCAACTTCATAGCCCATGTCCGCCAGGCTCAGAGCAGCCGTCAAGCCGGCCACGCCGCCGCCAATGACCAGCACGCGTTGAGAGAGCTCCCGGCTCTCGGAATGCACGGGCTGCTCCAGCCGCACCCCAGCCACAGCCATCGCCACCAGGGCCTTTGCCTTGGCCGTGGCTTGCTGACGGATGGCTGCACGGTGCCCGGCGTCTTTCCCGTTCCCTCCGTGCACCCAAGCGACCTCACCCCGAAGGTTGACGCGCTCCATCAGGTCGGGGCTGAGGCCCGCCTCGCGCATCATCTGTTCGAAACCATGTTGATACTCACGCGCGGGACAGCCGGCGATCACCACGCGATTAAGCTCTCCTTGTTCAATCGCCTCCACAATCTGCTGGCGGCCGCTCACCAGGCAAGCGTTGTCCATCGTCTGGACCAGCGCCACGTCTCGGAGGCCGTCCGCGTACTCAGACAGCTCACCGAGATCTACCACGGAGCCGATCTCCCCACGACAATCACAGAGGAAGACGCCCACTCGTGGCCATTCCAGTACGATGTCCCGCTCCTCGCTTAGCGCCTGTCCCTCTGTAGACTCCCCCGCATTTCGATCGACTGGATGCCGACCAACCATGCGGAGAGCGCTGGCGGCCACTGCCGAAGCCTCGACGACGGTCTCAGGAATGTCCTTCGGCTCCCGGAAAGCGCCACTGACGAAGATGCCGGGCCTCGAGCTCTCCACAGGACGGAAACTATCGGTCACACCGAACCCATAGCTGTTGAGATTCACGGCCAAGCCCTCCGCCAATTCGCGGAACCCCTGGGGTGGTTCGAATCCCACGGCCAGCACGACCATATCGAAATCTTCTTCCTGGACCGTACCATCCTCAGAGACGAAATCAAGCCGCAGGTCCCCGGTCTGCTTGTAGTCGTGGATTGAGGAAACCATGGCCCGGCGATAGGTCACGCCGGGGGTGACCTCAACACTGTCGAAGTACTCATCGAAATCCTTGCCATGAGCTCGGATGTCCATGAAGAACACTGTTACTTCCAGGTCAGGGTTGAGTGTCTTCGCCACCTGCACCTGTTTGGCCGTATACATACAGCACACCGAGGAACAGTATCCTCGGTCAATAGACGGATCACGGGACCCCACACATTGGATGAATGCAATGCGCTTCGGCCTTTCCCCATCTGAGGGCCGCACAACGTGACCTCCGGTGGACCCGGACAGGCTGACCATGCGCTCGAACTGAATACTAGAGAGCACATTATCGTAGTGGCCAAAGCCATACTCGCCCTTGACGCCGGCGTCGAAGGGTTCATACCCAGGGCTCAGGATCAGCGCGCCTACAGCCACTTCTTCTGTTTCGGCTTCCATCTCCAGATCAATGGCGTCAGTGGGACACACCTCGAGGCATTTGCCACAGCGCGTGCAGTAGTCCATATCGATCACGTAGGCCGGTGGAATCGCTCGGACCGGGGGTGGATAGATCGCTTTCTGGTTGTCGGCAGAGTCTGGAGCCAACCCGTTTCCTTCATATTGGTGCGGGCGCACAATGGGACAGACCTCGGCACAGAGACCACAGTTCGTGCATCGCTCGACATCCACGTAGCGCGGCTTGCGTCGCACTGTCACGGTGAAATCACCCGGTTCGCCCCCAACAGCCTCCACCTCGGCGTAGGGCAGAATCTCGATGTTGCGGTGAAGGTCGCACTCAATGGTCGGGCAGTAAGCCGCCCTCCCAGGTAGCATCAAGCAGAGACCACATGAGTCGGTGGGGAATGTCCGGTCTAGCAGGTGCATCGAGCCACCAATGCCAGGGGCGCTGTCCAGGAGATAGACGTATTGTCCTGCCTCAGCCAGGAGCAGCGCCGACTGCATACCACTGATTCCTGCGCCGATCACCAGTACCGCGTCACCCCTCCCCGGGGCCTTCTCATTCGGTCTGTTTTCACTCTTGGGAGATCCGTTGTTGTCGCTCATAGATCCTCTTGCGCTTTGCGGCCTTTCAGATAGCAGGGGTTATAGCATTGCCCGGCCTTGACTCGCTGTAGCGGCCGATCTGATCCGCGTCGCCCAGATCACTTGCTTGGGACTGCTCGTCTCGGCGCCTCAAAGAAGCCCACGCTCCCTGAGCAAGGGCCGAGGGTCCACACTGTGTCTGCCGAGCCACTTCTCAACCCGGGGCAGACCAAAAGCCAGCCCCATCAGCTCCGTCAAGTAGAAGATAGGCATCTTCTTACCCGATGAGGGGGCCTGCCGCGTATCTAGATTGATTTCGCACATCCCGCAGGCCGAGACTATGCACTCAGCGCCTGCTTCCACGGCACCTTCGACGATTCTCGTCGAGAGCTCCCTGACGATGTCGCCGCGCGAGAGCGTGAGACTGGCACCGCAACAGTCCACTTTGTAGGACCAATCTATCGTCTCTGCACCGAGGATGCCCATCAGCCGATCCATGGTCACAGGATGCTCGGGGTCATCCCATCCCGTCAGTTCCGGAGGGCGCACCAGGACGCAGCCATAGTAAGATGCCACCTTCAGTCCTTCCAACGGCCTGGTGACTTTGTTTCTTAGCTCATCCTCGTCCAGATCGTTGGCCAATACCTCTAACAGATGGCGCGGCCTGGCTGTTCCCTCATAATGGAAGCGTAGGATCCGCTCCATCTTCTCTCGCCAAGCCTCGTCTTCGCGCATCTTGACGTCGGCATCGCGGCAGTGCTGATAGCAGGCAGGACATGGAATGACCATATCTATCCCTGCCTCCTGGGCCAGTGCAACATTCCGGCCAGGCAGCGCCAAACCGAGCTCATGGTCCAGACTGTGCGCCGAGGATGCGCCGCAGCAATTCCAGTCCTCGAGCTCGATCAATTCGATACCCAAGGCCTCGCACACGGCCTCCGTGGAGAGGCCAAACTCTACGGCGGTGGTCTCGGACGTGCATCCTGGGTAGTAGGTGTATCTCATGGCTGTGCTCACTCGCTCACCTCCGTATCTCGGGACGAGACTCTGGCAGCCTCCTCATAGAGCGCCTTGATCTCCTCCAGTCCCTTGATGCGGTCCGGCAGAAGCGAGAGCTTCCCGTTTAGAATGAGGTCGCTGCCTAGCTTCATATCCCCCAAGAGGCCCTTGAAAAACACCGGAAACTCGGTCAACAGACAGCGGGTCTTGAACTCGGCCAGCATCGTAACTTCGTGCATTCGCCCCCATAGCCTGATACTGTCAAGGAACGCCCGATGAAGCGAGTAAACAGCCGTCTCTGGCGCATAGCCCTCTTCCATCGCCATCTGGCGAAGCACGTCCATCACAGGCGCCAGCCGGATTTGATTGGGGCACCGCGTGCCGCAGGCCTCACAACCGATGCACATCCAAATCGTGTTGCTGCCGAGGACGCGCTCCTTCTCCCCCAGCTGAATCATGCGGAGGAGCTGAGCCGGCTTGTAGTCCATCATGAACGCGGTCGGACAGCCAGCTGTGCACTTCTGGCAGTAGTAGCAGCCGCGAATGTCCTCGCCGCTCCGATCCTGCACCACGTCGCTGAAGGCAAGACTACGTACCACGACAGGCGCTTCACCACCGAGCGCTATTGCGTCCTTCATCCGTACCTCTCTATCTCTCAAGGACTTCGAGACTCCCTCGCGCAGCCGCCGACCCGATCACAGAGGGTACGGTGGCTGACAGAATACGACACAATCATCATACTCCAAGGGGCGATCGAATGCCGCCAGGGTTTCCGCTGATCTGCTCCGACCTTTACCAGACAGCCTGATCCGCTAGTGACTCACGTGGCCGAAGGCTCAACGCAGCCCCGGGTCCCTACACCTGGCTGCAACATCGCGCCCTAAAAGACCCCAGAGTTATCCACCAGCCAGAAGACCATAATGGCCATATCGAGGGTCTCGCCATCATCCGCGACGAAGTAGTCCTCAAGCGTCACCTCGTGACGGAAGCCGAGATTCTCAAACGCCTTGACGACCTGAGGCTGCGTCAGGACCACCTCCGCATAGAGTTGCTGCAACCCCACGCGGCGGGCAATGTCGATCAGGCACCGCAACATCAAGGTGCCGATACCCTGTCGACGGTAACCCCGATCAAGGAAGATGCGCACCCAGGCCAAATGCCGGTGGAAGTGTTCACCAAAGTGCAGCGTCGCCTCCCCGACCATCTTCCCGTTGATCATCGCCACGAGGGGGAAGACCGCATGCAGATCCAGCTCCCGGACCCAGCTCCTCACAACGTCGGGGTCCCCTGCGTCGCTCCGGAAGTACTGCAGATCCTGGTCGGACGCTCGAGCAAAAAGGTCGACCAGGTCCTCCTCGTCCTTCTTCGTCAAGGGGCGCAGTAGAAGCCGCTCGCCAGAGGGCAATGTCTTCAACTTCCTGTAGTTTTCCAGTTGCTTCCAGACATCTGACATTTTCGTCCTCCCTCAATCTAGCAGCCTATCCACGCTGATCTATGCGTGATTAGACTCCGTTCATCGCCCAGGCGCTGATCTGGCTGCGCCAGAGCGCTACTGGAGGGGTCCAGGAGCTGAACGCACTCCCGATTCCCGCTGGCACGAACCAGGGCACCGAATTGTAACTATCCCATCACCGCGTCCGCCATGGCCAGAATCTGCTCTGGCGTCCAGTTGTGTATCTGACTTGCCTTGTTAGGGCAGGCAACCACGCAAGCGCCGCAGTTCTGGCAGAGTGCGGCGTTTACGGTGGAAACACGGCCCGACCCCGGGCCACCCACCCACTTCAGAGCACGCGCCTCATAGGGGCAGATGTCCACGCACGCCCCACATCCTGAGCAGAGCTCCTCGACCACGTAGGCTACAGTAGGTTCCTGGGTCATTTGGTCATGCGAGAACATCTGTAGCACCTTAGCAGCAGCCCCCGAAGCCTGGGAGACCGTCTCCGGAATATCCTTCGGGCCCTGCGCGGCGCCGGCCAGGAACACTCCAGCCGTCAGACTCTCGACGGGGCGCAGCTTAGGATGGGCTTCGCTGAAGAAGCCGTACTCATCCGTCCCGACACGGAGCAATTGAGCAACGTCGAAAGCCTCTGAGCTAGGGAGCATCGGTGTAGCCAGCACAACCAGATCGGCACCAACCTGAATGGGCTGATTGCTGAGGGTATCAACACCCCACACCTTCACACGCTGCCCATCCCGGAAGATCTTGCTGACCTTCCCCCGCAGATAGAGGATATCCTGCTCCTCCATGGCTTCCTGCACGTACTCATCATAACCTTTCCCAGCCGAGCGAATGTCAATGTAGAAGACGTAGGCCTGTCCGTCTGGGACGTGTTCCTTGAACATCATGGCCTGCTTTGCCACGACCATGCAACAGACCTTGGAACAATACGAGACGCCGCGCTCTGGATCTCGCGACCCTGCACACTGCACAAACACTACCTCTCTGGGCCGCCGACCATCCGAGGGCCGGCGCAACTCACCGCCTCGCAGCATCCTCTCAAAGGTCAGGCCGTCGACGACGTCATCTACCTGACCGCCTCCATACTCAGGCAAGCGCTCCATTGGATATGCGTCCCACCCGGTCGCGACGACAATGGCACCAACTTCAAGCACCTCACCAATCGGCGAGGGAGCAGGTCGACGGTCGTCCACATCCTCATCGAATGGATGAATCTCCACCTTGAAATTGCCCACGTACCCGTCGACCCCAGCCACTTCCGAGCCGGTTCGCACGTCAATGTTCCGATGATTCACAACCTTTTCTATCTTGCGGCGCAGGTGGTCTGGCGCAGCCTTGAAGTTGAGATAGGTACCACTCAGTCGGGCCATCTTGCCGCCGAGATGATCCTCTCGCTCAACCAGCAGCACCGGAAACCCGGCGTCGGCAATATCCAGTGCCGCCTGCATCCCCGCGATGCCGCCGCCGATCACCATCGCCCGCTTGGTCAGCGGCAGCCGGTATGGCTCCAGCTCTTCATCCCGCTTGACCTTCTCCACAACGGTCCGAACGATATCGAGAGCCTTAGTAGTGGCTGGAGCCGGCTCTTTCTGGTGGACCCAGGAACACTGCTCGCGAATGTTGGCGATCTCAAGACGATAGGGATTCAAGCCCTCCGAAGACGCAGCACGCCGAAAAGTTGCCTCGTGCATCGAGGGCGAACAAGCAGCAATCACCACGGCATTGAGGTCGTGATCCCTAATGGCATCCTGAACCAGCTGCTGACCAGGGTCAGAACACATGTAGCTATAGTCGGTCGCAAAGGCGACGTCAGGATGGCGACGCATCTCCTCGGCCACCAACACCACATCCACGGTGCCCGAAATGTTGATCCCGCAGTGACAGACGAAGACACCAATTCGAGTCATACTGCCTCCGTCGCGGCGACCGGGTCCGCTTTCGCGTCCTGCCCCGTCCTCTCCCCCGGGGGAGAGGAATCTCCTGCCTCCTGGGCCCGCTCCTCGGCCCGGGCAGCCTGGAACATGGACAGGACCTTCGCAGCAGCGCCGGAGGCCTGGGCCACGGTCTCCGGGATGTCCTGGGGTCCTAGTCCAGTCCCAGCCAGGAAGATCCCGGGCGCCCCACTCTCTATCGGCGTCATCTCCGCATTGTCTGCGTTGTAGAAACCAAACTCGTCCACGTCGACGCCGAGCATCTGGGCAACCCGCCGACTCGCCGCCGAGGGGATGATGGCTGATGCCAAGACGACAAGGTCAGCCTTGATCTCTATCTTGCGACCCGTGAGCGTGTCGACGCCCCAAACCATGACATCTCCGTCTTTCGGAAAGACCTTGGAAACGCGTCCTCGGATATAGACGGTGTCATCCTCCTCCATAGCGCGATTGACAAACTCCTCGTAGCCTTTCCCGCCAGCCCGAATGTCCATGTAGAAGACGTAGACCTGCCCATCGGGAACACGATGCTTGTAGAGAATGGCATGCTTCGCCGTGTACATGCAGCAGATCTTGGAACAATAGGGGACACCGTGCTCCGGGTTGCGGGAGCCAGCACACTGAACGAAGACCACCTCTTTGGGCACCTTGCGGTCAGAAGGACGCACGACCTTGCCTCCGGTCGGCCCGGTGGCAGAAAGGATTCGTTCGAACTCCAGCCCATCCATCACGTCGGGATGGGACATGTATTCGTACGCCGCCACCGCCTTGTCCTGATATAGCTCGTAGCCAGTAGCGACGATAATGGCGTCTACTTCCTCCTCCAGGATCTCCGGCTGCATGTCGTAGTCGATGGCGCCGACGTCGCAGGCTTCGCCACACTTGCCGCAAGCCAAGGGGAAGAGGCCCAGACAGGCATTGGGGTCCAGGCAATAGACCGCTGGGACGGCCTGAGGGGAAGGAATGTAGATGGCGCGACGAGCGGCAAGCCCTCGATCGAACTCGTTCGGCACCACCACAGGGCAAACTTCGGCGCAGTCGCCGCATGCCGTGCATTTATCCTCCAGCACATAGCGCGGGTGTCGCCTGATCCGCACACGGAAGCCTGCGCCGGGGTCCCCCAACGTCGCTTCAGTCCCATCCTCAAAAGATGTCTCTTGCCCAGACCCACCTTCGGGTTCATCAGCGGGGATGCGTTCCACGTCGACCACCTCGCTCAATGTCAGCAGCTGGATGTTGGGGTGCTGTCCCACTTCAACGGTGCGGGGAGTGAGGATACATTGAGAGCAGTCCAGGGTGGGAAAGGTCTCCGAGAGCTGCGCCATATGGCCGCCGATAGCCGGTTCCTTCTCCACCAGGATCACCTGATAGCCGCTATTGGCAATGTCCAACGCAGCCTGCATGCCGCTAATCCCGGCGCCGATCACCAGAGCACGATAGTTCATTAACAAGAGCCTCTACTTCCAGCGTTTACCAGAGACGAGTCGAAAACGATGGGGCCGCGACCAGCATACCAGTGGTTGGCGATCGCCTCCATGTTTCAAGGAGGCGTTCACCCATGCTTCAGCATCGCTGCAATAGCCGAGCCTGGATCTACATAATGATCCTCGAAGCCCCACGTCTCCTCCGACAGGCCAAGCGCCACGGCCATCAGCTGCGTAAAATACAGCACAGGGAGCTCCCCACCGGCGCGGCTCATCTCAGTCTCCCGTTGGGGATAGTCCAGGTTAAACTGGCACAGCGGGCAAGCCGTGATGAGCACGTCGGCACCGTGTTCTTTGGCCGAACCAAGGATATCCCTGGAGAGCGACTCCGGGACATCCGGCTCCTTGACTATCAGATAGGACCCACAGCATTCGACGTTGTAGGGGAAGTCGACGGGCTCCGCTCCCAATGCGCGCACCAGGTCGTGGAGAATCCGAGGATCCTCAGGATCGTCCAAACCAATCTCCTCAAAGGGACGCAACAGGAGACACCCATAGTAAGGGGCAACTCTCAGCCCTGTAAGGGGTCGCTTCACGTGCTCCGCCACGCTCCCCGGGCCCTCCCAACCTAGGTCATCGCGAAGTATCTCGAGGAAATGTGCCACGTGCACATCACCCTCGTACTCCTCCTCCGTGAACCAGTTGATGCGCTCCAACATCTCTTCGTCGCGTTCCAGCAGTGCCTGCGAGCGGCGGAGGACGTTGAAGCAGATAGAGCATAGTGTTACGACACGGTCACCAGCTTGCTGGGCCTGATACAGGACTCGCGTCGGAGCGATGAGGGCCATCGAGTCATCTAGCATCAGTGGGAACGTTGCGCCACAGCACTGCCACTCGGGAAGCTCCTCAAAACCCAATCCGAGTGCCTCTGCGACCGCTCTTCCTGAGCGGTCGTAGTTCTTCGCTTTCGTGGATAGCGTGCAGCCTGGGAAGTAGGGAATGCCCATTAACTAGCTCCAGTACATGGCGGCTCAATAGGCCGGCAACGACAATCCGCACGCCGTGAACCGGCCCCCTGGCCTACCACTCTACTTATAATATTTTCGACACCCACCGATAATCGCCAGTTGGGGCAACTCCTGAAGAAACCCGACTGGCAGATCGTTCAGATCCAGCTTGGCAATACCCTTCCGCAACGAAATCTGGCGCAACGCCTCCATAAGTCGAGGCAGATCCACACCCTTGGGACAGCGAGCGACGCACGTCAGGCACGAGGCGCAGATCCAGATCGTGTTGGTCTCCAACACCTCCTCCATCCCCAGCTGGGCCATTCGGATCACCTGGCTGGGCAGGATATCCATGGTGGCCACGATAGGGCAGCCTGCGCTACACTTGCCGCACTGATTACACGCCAGGAGATCCTGCCCGCTGATCTCTTCCACCTGGCGTACGAAGTGACCCCGCACCTTCTCGATGGATATCTCAGTTCTCATAAACCCTCCAAAGACCTGGTTACACTCGGGCTTCGGCAGAGCAGATCTCGCCACTCATGAAGCCTGCCACGGACAGGGCCGAAAGGACGCGCACTCTGAGCCCGACCGCGCAGCCAGATCAGCTACCCACGCAGCTTGGCTAGACCGTCTAGGCTACGTTCTGGACCGACCGTTGAGCCGAGAGCAACGTGTTCTGAAGCAGCATGGCGATGGTCATAGGACCTGTGCCGCCGGGCACCGGTGTGATGAAGCCTGCGACATCCTTGACTTCGTCGAAATCAACGTTGCCCACCACCCGATACTCCTTCTCCCCCTCGGCCTTCACACGGCTCCAGCCGACGTCTATGACAGCGGCCCCAGGCTTGACCCAATCCCCCTTAACCATGCCGGGCTCGTCGATGGCGGCGACCAGAATATCCGCGCGCCGGCTAATGCCCGCCAGGTCCTCGGTGTGGGGGTGGCAGATATTGAGTGTAGCCCCACGATGGAGAAGCAATAGAGCGGTTGGCAGCCCGACAATGTTACTCGGGCCGAGTACTACCGCTTCCTTGCCCTTGATGTCCACACCGTACCGCTCAAGCAACTCAATGCACCCCAAGGGCATACATGGCGCAAACGTCGGTTCCACGCCCTGCAAGGTCAAGCGGGCAATGTTGAGCGGGTGGAAGCCATCCACATCCTTCTCCAGGGCAATGGCAGCCAGCGTCTCATCCTCATCAAGGTGATCTGGGAGAGGCAATTGCACTAATATCCCATGCACCTCAGGATCAGCATTCAGGGCTGCGATCTCGTCTAGCAGCTCCGCTTGACCAATGTCAGCGGGCAGGTGTTGTCCAAAAGCTCGCATCCCGGCTTGCTCACACTGTTTCTCCTTCAGGTTCACGTAGGTCTGTGAGGCCGGATTTTTCCCTACCAGCACCGTCGCCAGGCCTGGCACGAGGCCTTCGTCAGCCTTCAAGTGCTCTACTGCGGCTTTGACCTCCTCGCGAATGGCCGACGACGTGGCTCTTCCGTCGAGTAAGACTGCTGTCATGTGCTCTCCCTTGTCTGATACACCGTACTCATGGTACTTCACGCACTCCACGCGGCCTCACGACCCGCAACTTTGCTCCCCATCGTCACATCGCCGGCGATTCCCCAACTACCTGACGGGACCACAGCGGTCCATTCGGGCAGACGCCTTCATCAGCCAGCGGACCCTACAACACGTATTCTAGAGGCGAAGATAGGAATCAGTGTATATGATCTCGTTCTGCAGGATCTGCACAGTCTTCCAGATCGCTTCCTGCTGTGGATCCTCAAGGTCGAAATCACCGGCCTGGGGGTCTTCCATCGCCGCGATGCGATCGTGGAGTTTCACTAGCGACTTGCCCAGGGCGGTGGAGTTGTCTCGCTCCTCAACGATCCGGATGAACTCCATCAGGTCTTCATCGAAAGGATCAGCGATGATCATGTCAATGCCCGCTCCCATGATGATCACCTGATAGACGCGGTTGAGCAACGGCCGCATCGCGTACGGCACAGCATTCGCGACGTTGGATAGGCCAGCGTTGGTCTTTGGTGCCGGGTCCCATGCAAACTTGAGCATGCGGACAGCCTCGGGGAACTCCGGGCAATACTCCTGGCACCCTGAGACTGTGAGGACAAGCGGATCGATGATGAAGTCCTCCATCGGTAGGCCGACCTCCAAGATGCGGGGGATCAGGCTCTCGATAGCGATGGTGACTCTCTCATCCGCGCTCACTGGAATCATGCCCGACTCCATCGTCAGCCCGATGAGCCTCGTGTTGTACTCAGCCGCCACCAGCGGGACCTTCTCCAAGGATTCGTCCTTGGCCGAGACGGAGTTGATGATGGGCTGCGCCTTCGAGACCACTTTGCACGCCGCCTTGATGGCATCCAGGTTCGTGGTGTCGAAGACCAAGGGCACATCAACGACTTCCTCAACCGTCTTGACCAACCAAGGGAGAAGTTCCTCACCCTCCCTCTTCTGGGGGCCGATGTTCAGGTCGACGGCACTGGCGCCGGCGTCCACCTGGCGCACCGCCATGTCCTGGAAGAACTTGGCATCCCGCTCTTTGATGGCTTGCGCCACCGCCGGAGAGACTACGTGGATGTTCTCACCAATGATGTACATCGTGACTCCTCCTGATATCTCTTACACTTAACCGATAGTGGGTCCGAACAGATGGTATCATAACGCTCAGGCCACGGCACGTGCCTGTCAATCAACGCGATCTAGCGCCTCCCGTCCTTGAGCATCTCGTCAGCGATCTCCCGAACTGCCTGGTAGAGTGCTGTCTCCGCCGGAAGCTCTACCAGCGGCCGTCCCGTGAACTCGAACTCTGCCATAGCCGGCTCTTCAGGCAAGGTGCCGATGAGCTCCAGGTCAGCCTCGGCAATAGCCTCCGCCAGAGGGCGGGGCACCGCGACGGCCTTGTCTTCGGACGCCCCGGGGCTACCACCTCGAAGGCGATTAAGGACGAGATAGACGTGGCCCACACCGATCTCAAGCTCAGGAACCATCTCCTGCATCCTCTTCGCCGTGATGAGCCCCCGCTGTGTGGGATCCGTCACCAGCAGGAGCAGATCGACGTCGCGTGTCGTCCGCCGGCTCAGGTGCTCCATCCCTGCCTCGTTATCGATCACCACGTAGTCGTACTGTTTCTCCAGCCGGTCAAGGATCACCCGCAACATCTGGTTGGCTGCACAGTAGCATCCTGGCCCCTCAGGACGACCCATGGCCAGAAGATCCACTCTCTGCCCCTCTACTAGGGACATCTGGACGTGATAGTCCAAGTATTCCTGCTTGCTCATGCCGCCTGGCATGGCGCCAGCCAGCGCTCCGCTGGTCTGCACTTGATCCAGCATATCCTCTCGGATCTCGCCGATGGTCTGATAAAGCTCCATCCCAAGGACGAAATTGAGGTTGCTCGCCGGATCAGCATCTATGGCAAGGATCGCGCCGGATTCCTTTTCTATCAGGTAGCGAATGAGAAGGGCTGCGACAGTCGTCTTTCCGGTGCCACCCTTGCCAGCCAAAGCAATCGTCGTCGTCATAGTATCTCTCTAGCGTACCATTCCTGATTCACACCCCAATTCACGATACGTCTACGGACGGGAACTTGTCCGCGTCCGTGTGAGGCAAAAACAGAGCAGCGTTGAACTCGTCGAAGAAGGTGTTGTCGGCCGAGAGCTCCAGGTATGTCATCATCTCGCCTACCTCGGCTACTCGCTCACGCTGCTCCCGAGAGATCAGCGCCATATACGCACCGCGGACCGATGTGTTGCCCAGGAAATGGAAACTGTCATAAGGCATATCCGGCAGCAAGCCAATCTGAATGGCCTTCTCCACGTTGATGTACTGACCAAAGGCCCCGCCGATGAGGACACGTTCCACGACGTCCAGCGTCAGACCGACGCTGCGAGCCAGGATGGAGAAGCCAGCGTAAATGGCGGCCTTGGCGCGCATCAGATTGTCCAGATCGACGTCTGTGATGACGATGTCTTTCCCGGACTCCGTCTCGTCGCCCCACGCGACAACGTATTCACCGCCGTGTTCACCCTCCCGCACACGATCCGTATCCAGCTCCAGGTTCACGTTACCGCTCTTGTCGATCACGCCGGCGACGAACATCTCGGCCATGAGTGAGATCAGCCCGGAGCCACATAGTCCTCGCGGCTTCTCGTCGCCAATCACCCTGTACCTCGCCTCATACGTCTCCTGATCGACCCACACCTCCTCGATCGCACCAGCAGTGGCGCGCATACCGTCCACGACCCCAGCTCCCTCGAAAGCGGGGCCGGCTGAGCAGGCGCAGGCAATGAGCCAGGAGCAGTCCCCCAGCACCATCTCCCCGTTAGTCCCCACATCCACAAAGAGGGTCAGCGCCTCATCCTCACCGCACATTCCGGAGCTGATGACGCCTGCTGTGATGTCGGCGCCCACGTACGAGGCAATGCCGGGAAGACAATCGACGGCTGCCGCAGGATTGATTCCGAGACCAATCTCTCGAGCCTCGAAGGGCGGTAGTTGATTGACCACAGTGACGAAGGGCATCAAGCGAATGGTCTCCGGCGGAATGCCGGTGAAGAGGTGCAGCATGGTGCTGTTGCCGGACACCACAGCCTTGTAGATCTCATCGGCGTCGATGTTTCGCTCCTCGGTCAACTCCTGGAGCAGCCCGTTGAAGGTATTCACGACAAGTTGCTGGAGCTCCTCGAGCCCATTCTCGTTCTTGGAGGCGTAGATGATGCGGGATATGACGTCCTCGCCGCGGGCGATCTGCCCGTTATAGTCCGCCTTCTGCACCATCACCTCGCCGCTGATGAGATCGACGAGCCAGACCACATTGCTGGTGGTGCCAATATCCATTGCGATCGCCCAAAGGCTCTCCAACCGCTCTCCGGGCAGCACATCGATCAGCCGCGGCGGGCCCTGTGGCCGCTGCCAATTGTCCAGCTCAACAACCGCGGTGACCGTCCAATCGCCCTGCCGAAGGGCCGTCGCCAACCTGCGCAACACGGGGAGGGAGGCCGTCACCTCATCCAGATCATAGCGCCGAGCGAGTTCACGGTGGACTCGGGACCAGTCGTCCGTCTGATCTTCGAGGCTGGGGGGATCGAGAGTGACGACGAACTTGCGCAGCGGTTGGTCCCGCATGCTATAGGGGAACGGCAGCGTGACCTTGGCCGCCCGCTTGCTCGTGTCCAGCCGTCGCTCGATCTTCTCCTGCGGCGGCACGGTGACGACCACATGGCCCTCAACGGCAGTTTGGCAGGCAAGACAATAGCCCGCCGCCACGTCCTCGGGGGATAGACGCTCCGTGGAGTGACGGCGCACCGGGCCTTCCTCCACAATGACAGCGCAGCGACCGCAGCGCCCCTGGCCGCCGCAGGGCATATTGATATCGACGCCAGCCTGCTGTGCAGCGTCGCTGAGAAGCGTGCCAGCAGCAACGCTTGCCTCGCGATCAGCCGGAAGGAAGCGGACTTGGCAGTTTGCCATCTCATAACCTCGGTAAGTTGACAGGTTGGCAGACTAACGGTGCGACGACCTGGTGACGTTCCTTCACTGGATCACACTCTTGTCGGTCTGCTGGCCTATCAGCTCACTCTACGCTTCTCGGTCTTGCGGATCACCGCGGGCCGCGCATTCATGTCCGGTCCAGACACCGAGCACGACCGGGTGAGAGGCCCGCCTCAGTCAGCCTCCCAAATCTTGAGAAAGCTAGGCAGATCGACTGCCTCGCGTGGCCCGACAAGGATCTCCCAGTCGGGCAACTCCTCCTCCAGCTCGCCGAGGAGGACAGCCACGTGCCCTGGAATAATGAGCTTCCGATGCTCCACTTTGTCGGCCATGTTTGTGGTTCGAACAGCCTTGGCGATGCGCTCGGCGTCGAACTCCCCGGCCGCCCAGGCAGTCAGCACACTCATCCCCTCCGCTTCGGCTACCAGGAGCCAGGAGGGAATTCCGCTCCCGTCAACCTCATTGGCGACGGAGAAGTAGGTGATGGAGAAGTTCGTCGTGACCATCACCGGCGAATCGGCCCCTGGATCATTGATCTCGTAGGCACCAGGCTCCACCTGGATCGGCTCCTGCGGGTTGGTGTAGATATTGGTTCGCAGCACCAGCAGAGGATATGCCGTTCCAGGGCTGAACTCGTCTAAGACGACAAAGCCAGCATACTTCGTGATCGCCTGCGTGGCTGCCACAGGGACCATCCCCGGGTCATCGACACACTCCGAGGGGAAGTTGATGAGAGGAAAACCCAGTGGGCGGAATGTCTTGTCAATCGCCAGACGGCGGATCAGGGTATTCAACGTCAGAGCCGAGCGTAGATCACGCACGCCAGGATCAAGCACGAATCTATCGACGCCTGACTCCTTGACCTTCTTGGACAGCTCAGCAAGGGCGCTCATGGTCTCAGCCCGGATCGCCATTGGCGCTTCGTGCGCCTTGGCCAGATCAGCAAAAGCCTCCCAGTTCTCAGCCGTGGCCCCGTAGATCAATGGTCGCGTGTCGCCGGCAGCCTCCAATCCCTTTGCCATCACGTCTGGATCGTCGGCTATCAGTATGAGAGGTACCGTAGCGGTCTCGAGCACGGCATCCACTGCAGCAGCGAAGTCATCACCTGACCCCGTGGCCTGGACAGCCATCCCATCGAGGGCCAGTTCCATACCGACGTACTCGACCGAGTAGGACATCGCCTCCTCAGTCTGCTCTCTGATCTCGTCCAAGGGTTGGTCATCATAGACACGAACGAAGATGCCGGCAGGATTGAAGAAACGTTTCTCATGTCGGAATAGAACAATCTCGTTCCCCGCCTCCACCTTCCGTCCATCAGCAGACAGCGTCACCAACCGGATGGGCGGTGCGCTCGATTCTGCGAGCTTCTCCTTCGCCTCATCAGCGACGTGTGGGCAGTCGTCCAGGTCAGCTTGCTTGGCTGCCAGCTTCATCGCAAAGGCCAAGCAAGTGGGATAGCCGCAGTCCTTACAGTTGGTCTGAGGCAACAGCTTGTAGATCTGAATACCCGAAAGTGCCATTATTCTTTCTCCTTTTCACGCGATCGGGGAGCCAGAGCGCCAGGCCGCAACCAGCCCAGTCTGCAGAAGACCGACGATACACGTCAGGCCTAGCGCTCGGGCACCCGCGTCACATTCTACCCCTGACCCCACAGCTCATCAAGCATGGCATGCGTCCGCCTTACCGTCTCCGGGTGACGCAGGACGAGGATGTCGGCAGCCGACTCAACGAGGGTGGCGGCCGTCACGGTCTCCCAGTTGATGGCCCGCTCCTCCCAGTCGCCCCAAGCCTCAGGCACGCCTTCATCCACCTTGGCCTCCTTCTGGCGCCAGGCTTCCTTGCCGACGATGACGATCATCGGCAACTGAGTCATCGCGTCACCCTGTAGGGCTGCCACTCGCAATCTCTCCATCACCGAATAGCCATACTCCATGCCGTAGCCAACGCCGGCGCAAGTTGGATCCATCACGATCTGGTCCAACGGCAGGCCCATATCGCTGATCAAGATGTTCAGCTGCTTCGCGAGATTGACGTCCATGGCGGTGCTGGCAACCACCAGTTGGTCGTGGGCCAGAGCCGCGGCGACGATTGTCCGGTAGTTCTTCTCCTCGCACAATCCCAGCACGATCCGCTCTCCAGCGGCCTCCTCCGCCACGGGGACGAGCAGCTCATTGTCCGCCTCCACCTGCCCCGGGCCAAGGACGATCAAGGGGAGCCCTGTCGCCTCCAGCACCTTGCGCACTGTCTTGCGGACTTTCTCGGGCGTATTCGGCTCGCCGTTTGCATCCTGCAGGCTCAGCTGGAGGGTGATCAGCTCCGCTCCTTTCTCCTCCGCGGCCTTGGCCCACTCCGCGGGATCGTCCATCACATCGCCCCAGGCCTCCTGCAAGACAGATGACCAGTCGTCCGGTCTCCTGTCCTGGATCTCTATGGCAACGGCCGGACGATGGCCAACATCGCCCTCAAACCCAAGGTAGGGCAGCGTCGATTGACCACCAACGGTGACTGTAGTGGTTCGCGTTCCACCGTCTTCCTCGGTGGCACCGAGGGTGATCTCGCGGACCGTGCCCGTCCAGTTTTTCCTGGGCACTTCTACCTCAGTCTCTTTGTCCTCGCTCCAAGGTTCGACCTGGGGTCGCGGACGTCTGACTACTGGCTGGGCCTCTTCTTTCTCCTCGGGCTCCAGCTCAGCGACCTCCTCGGCCTCCACTGCTGGTTCCTTCTCCACCCTCTCCGCCGGAGGTGCAGGCGCGGGCCTGCGAACAGCTGTGGCAGATACGTCACCACCAAGCTCTCGAAGCGCCGCCACCATCGCGTCGCGGAAACGATCTATGACAATGCCAGCCGTCATCTCAGCAAGCTGCTTGACATCAGTGGGTTCGCTCGGCCGAACAGCAGTCCCTGGCTCTCGCTTGGGCTCGGCCGGAGCCGGCGCTTCTTCCTTCGGGGGAGCGGCCGCTTGGGGCGCGGCTGCTGGCTTCTCCGCCTCGGCGACGGGCGCTTCCTCGACCTCCTCTTCCGCCGCGACCTTCTTCGCAGCCTCGGCCTTGGGCTCCGGTCCCACACCCTCGATCTTCTCCGGCGCCACGCCGACGCCTCTCTCACGGGGATCCATCGGCCCCATATCAAGGACGGGGTGCTCCTTCTCCTTTACCCACTCAACTAGCTCATCCACTGTGTTGACGGTGCTACCGTCAGCAATGCGATCGACTAAGTCGGGCATCCCCTCCCTTTCAGCAACAGCCTGGAGCTCTTCCTGCATCGTGTCCTTCAGGTACTTGGACATCCAGACCACACGCTTGAAGCCTCCATCAGCATCGATGAACTTGGGGCTGGTCATGTAGTACTTGCCGATACCCATCACACCGGGGGTCTGCACGCCACCGCCCGCCATCCCAGCCAGGGTAGAGAACTTCATGCCTGCCGGGGTCATATCTGGATCCTCACGGCTGATGACGATAGTCCCCTCCACCTCGGGGACGTAAACCATGATGCACTCGAAGCATCCGCACGAGGTCATCGGGTTCTCCATCATCGAGTACAGTGCCACGTTCTCAACCGTCCCCTGAGAGTTGCTCTGGGCCGTTTCCTTTGTGCCAGTCCAGTAGCCGAGCTCTGAATCGACGCACTCTCCCTTGGGAATCGGCTGATTGGGGCCGGTGGGGTTGATGCGGTTCGATGCCTTGCAGTCGAGCCAGTTGTACGCACCGCAGAGCCCCAGGCGTTGAGGCGTTACGATGCAGACGTGGGTGGGCGCAAACGACTGACAAAGCGTGCAGTCGTAGAACGTATCCACCGACTCGTCCGTCATGTCGGCCAGACGCTTATTGCGGAACTCGTACGACTCACGCGCCTTCGCCAACCATTCGGCGTGAAGATCAGGATCGGTGATGATGGTCACCTGGACCTTGTCCAGGATGTTGCCAAAGTCCGCATGGAAGCGGGCATGGTAGATCTTGCCGAAGTGTTCCAGGTCGAAGCCCTTCTCAGCTGCTTTCTTCGAGATACGAATCCAGGCGATATCCCTCTGACCGATGTGCTGGATTCCCGAGCCTGCGTTGGTGAAGTCGTGGATCTGTCGCTCCAGAACGGGCTCGAAGTCCTCCTCCATCTCCCGACCAGCCACCTCCACGAGGATTCCCAGATCCATCGAGCCACCCTCTTCAACCGTATCGAGGCCTGGCCCGATGACCTCCACCTTGCCATCCTCCACCTCATCCATGGACCGCATGGTGAGGTATTCGAAGGCACGGCTACCCTTGCCGCCGAACTCAACGCGCATGTCAGCCCGCCGGACAACCTCGCCCTCGAAGGCGGAGCCGTAAGCAATCGGCACCGGCACCTCGGTGATGCGCACCTTGACACCACGCACCTCGATGGCCTTCTGGACCAGCTTGGCCGCCCGCTCTTTGTCGTCCTTCGCCTCGATCTGGTTCCAAGGCATGGAGATGACGTGCTCATATCTGGTGACGCCCGTGGGTCGGATCTCGGGAATCACCGTGTCCGCGATGGTGGGGAAGCCATAGGAGATCGCCCCAGCCGCAGCCGCGTACTTGAGATCATCCACCTCACCCAGCGCCAGGACAAAAGCGAAGACACGATACTTGTTGTACAGCAGGATCCTGCGCCAGTCACCCGCACTCATACCACCGAACGTCAGCGCCGATCGGGTGGCGAAGCCGAGAGCGTAGATAGCCGACAGCGTATCTCGGCCAAAGGGGATGATGTAGGTGTCATACCCCATCTCCACACCCTCTTCCTGCAACTGATCGATGATGGAGCGCCCGTTGACGTTTCCGGAAAGGAAGATCAGGATGCTGCGCTGCTGAAGCTCTCGGACGATGCTGACAGCAGCTTCATTGCTGCGCGCCTTTCCGACAATGGCGGCAAAGCCGGGCATGCGGCCATCCACCAGCTGGATGCCCCAGGAGCGCAACTGGATGTCATCAATTGGACCATTCAGATGCCCATCGCCGGTGAAATCGGGATAGTCTGTACTCCCAACCAGCTCAAGCCCGGGATAAGGCTCCGGCTGCTCGCCCAGGACGAAGCGAATACCCTCAATGGCCTCCGCGGCCAGGAGCGTGGCCTGGCCGCTGTCCAGGGTCTCGCCCAGGTACGGCACCCAGTGAGCGCCGTCCGGTACGGGATGGAGCAGCACCTTAGCGCGTTCCAAGACTGGTCCAAGATCCCCCAACGTCTCAACCTTGTGTTCCAGCATCCCATACGTGACGGGTAAGTAGTACGCCGTGTTCGGAAAAGCTACTGGTGCGTCAGCTCCCTTGTCGGCAATCGCCCGATCAAGCAAGGCCTCCGCCTCGGCCACGATGGCATTGGCACCGCGGGTCGCTCGCGTTGCGATATATTTTGACATGCCTTTCCCCCTAATCCACCAGTTCTCGAGCGGCCCCGTAGGCTGCCTCTATCCGCTCCTGGAGCGGCAGCTCGAGCAGCTCCGGCATGCGCCGATCGCCACTCTCACCCCACTTGGAGGGATCGTACTCATCCAGCCCCAGCGCCTCCCGCTTCTTGTCAATGTGTGCGATCGCCCGCCGGACGATCTCTTCCTTCTCCAGGACAAACTCCAGCCTTCCCCCGACCTTCTCTTCCCAGCCTTCGCTGAGGATCTTGGTCACCACCTCACTGCCAGCGACCGGGTCTCTCGCGCCCATGATGACATAGGCACCAGAGCCGACGCAGTACGTAGCGATGGAGATGGCCTTCTCGCTCATCCACTCCGGCGCCATACCGACCGCCGGGATGTCTGAGATGTCCTCACCCAGCCCTGTCTCCGTCGCCATCTGGGAGAGGACAGTGAGGATGCGGGAGTTGTCGACGCAGGAGCCCATATGAAGCACGGGGGGGATGCCCACCGTCTCGCAGACCTGTCGCAGTCCCGGTCCGGCCAGCTCAAGCGCCGTCTCTGGCGTCATGTAACCCATCTTCGCACTGGCAATGGCACCGCACCCCGTCTCAACGACGAGGATGTCGTTCTTGATGAACTCCGTGACCACGTAATTATGGAGCTCGTCGTGACAGACGCGGGCATTGTTGCACCCAATGTTCGCTACCACGCCCCGGATACGCCCGGCTTGAATTGCATCGTTGAGCGGACGGAGGGAACCGCGATAAGCTCCACCCAGAGCGTAGTCGATGTACTCGTGCGAGAAACCGGGCACCATCGGATTGGTCATGTCGGGAATCCTGGTCTCTCCTCGCTCCGGGAACTTGTCAATGGCGCGCCGGATGATGTTCTTGGCGATCTCCAGCGCCCGGGCTTCCTCAAACTGGATGTGCGTGGCCCCCTCGATCTTCGCCTTGGGCGACGTGGTGATCAACTCCGTGTGGAATTTGTCGGCCAGCGGGGCAAGGCCCTGCATGATGCACTGGATGTCCACCACCATCGCCTCCACGGCTCCGGTCAGCAGTGCCAGCTCCTGCTGCAGGAAGTTGCCCGCCAGGGGCACTCCTTCTCGCATCAGAGTTTCGTTGGCAGTACAGCAGACGCCGGCCAGTTGAATCCCTTCCGCGCCCTTGCTCTTGGCGTATTCGATGAGCTCCGGGTCCAGCGAAGCCGCGACGATCATCTCGGACAGAGTTGGCTCGTGACCGTGGATGATCACGTTGACCTTGTCCTCTCGGAGCACACCCAGGTTGGCATCAGTCTGCACGGGGGCAGGGGTGCCAAAGAGGATATCGGAGAGGTCAGTCGCTAGCATCGAGCCGCCCCAGCCATCGCCCAGCGCACAACGCAGGGCGTGGTCCAGGATATGCTCAGCGTCCTGGTCATTGCCGACGTGGGTGCGGTGAAGCATCTCCACGACCTCGCGATCGATGCTTCGCGGCTCGATGTCCTCCTCGTGCCAGATCTCCTGACGCTTCGCCGGTGCCCTCCTCAGGGTAAGCAGCTTTCCTCGGCTCTTGCCGAATTCCCCCAAGGCCGCCAGCGCCACATCGCGTGCGAGTTCGTCGACGGGTTTGTCCTCGCCCTCACCGTCTTTGAAGTCGACGTCGAGGTATCGAGCAACCTCCATCAGCTTATGTGGATCGCGCACGCCGTAGTCGGGCGCGTGCCCCTCCACCGCCCCCAGCAATGTATAGGCCAGGTCACGGCCGTGATCGGAATGGGCTGATGCCCCTGCTGCCACCGCGCGTGCGAAGTTTCGGGCTACAATCGTATCGATGGTAGCTCCACAAACGCCGCGATCGGCTTTGCCGACCAGGCGACACGGACCCATCGAGCAGTTCTTGCAGCAGAGGCCCTGAGCCCCAGTAGGACAAGCTCTCATATCGTCGGCGCGTGAGAAACATGTCTCCATGTCCAGGTCACAAGCACACTCCAGGAGGGCAATTGATGCTATGTCGTTACTGGCTTGCTCGGGCGTTCGATTTTCTCTTCTTGCCATGTTTGGTACCTATCCTTCCTAGTACTTGCGGAACTCGCCGGACATCTCCAGGTCGACTCGACTCGTCGTGGTCGTCCGGAAACCCAGCTTTTCCCATTGCGGATCCCGGCGCTTCTCTGCAGGCTGGACCACCACGGGCATCTCTCCCTCACCAACAGGATAGCCAGCCTGAGCTAGCGCTTTCTCAAGAGCAGTAATATCCGTCTGGCCGTCCTCGTAAGCCACCAGGACTTGCTTCCAGGCCGAGCTCGCGTACACATCTTTCACACCCTCCAGATTGACAAGCGCATCCCGCACCTTCAGCACGTGATGATCGGCCCAGAGGGTGGGCACATCCAGGACCACCTTCTCCATCGTCTCACAGCCTCCTTGACTATCCGTATGATCGCCTAACCATTGCGGCGTCTCCCGCTTGACCTTCTCCATAGAGTTGCTTTCCACGCCCGCTCTATGCGGTGCACAGCGAGCGTGGAAAACCACCCTTATGCTATGCATTACGGGCCGGTAGACCGGCGGCGCGACGCGGGGCCGACTGCCAGTCTACCGGCTATTCAGCTCAATGCTCCTTCAATCGACTAGGACAGGCCAACGACCTCTCCCGTCTCCGGGTCAATATCAATCTCCGTGAAGGCCGGGCGAGTGGGCAGGCCGGGCATCGTGCTCATTGTTCCGCAGAGCGGGAAGATGAACCCGGCGCCAACGCTAGCTCTCACATCCCTGATGGGCAACGTCCAGCCCCTCGGCGCTCCCTTTAGCTTGGGATCGTGGCTGAACGAGAGGTGGGTCTTCGCCATACACAGCGGCAGGTGGCTCAGTCCCATCTCGGTGAATTGCTTAATCTTGGCCTCTGCCTGTTCGGAGTAGTCTACGCCCTCGGCCCGGTAGATTTCGGTCGCGACGGTCTCGATCTTCTCCTTGATGGACATATCATCCTCATAGAGGAAGTGGAAGTTATTCTCCTCTTCCTCAATGGCCTTGACGACAGCCCTGGCCAGGTCGGCACCACCCTCACCGCCCTTGAGCCAGACCTCGCTGACGACGGCGTCGAAAGCACCGGTCGCTTTGGCGCGCTCGCGGATCAGCTCAAGTTCAGCCTCGGTGTCGCTGTTGAAGCGGTTGATGGCCACGACGACGGGGACACCGAACTTGACAGCGTTCTCGACGTGCTGGAGGAGGTTGGGCAGACCCTTCTCGAGGAGCTCAAGGTTCTCCTCGGTATAGGCCTTGTCCAGCGGCTTCCCTGCGACGACCTTGGGACCACCGCCATGCATCTTGAGCGCGCGCACAGTGGAGACCAACACGACGCAATCAGGGGTCAGTCCACTGACGCGGCTCTTAAGGTTCATGAACTTCTCCATCCCGCAGTCAGCGCCGAAGCCGGACTCGGTGACGACGTAGCCGTCCGGTCCAACCAGCTTGAGGGCAATCTTGTCCGCCATGATGGAGCTGTTACCCTGAGCGATGTTGGCGAATGGCCCTGTGTGGACAAAAGCGGGGCTACCAGCCAGGGTCTGCATCATATTTGGCATGACGGCGTCCTTGAGCAGGACCGTCATCGCGCCGGCCACGTTCAGATCCTCGGCGGTGATGGGCCTCACAGGCCTGTCGACGTGCGTCTTGCCGCCGGTCTTGTTCATGCCAATGATGATGCGACCCATGCGCTCGCGCAGATCAGCAAGGCCGCTACACATACCGAGCGCGGCCATGATCTCGGAAGCTACCGTGATATCATATCCAGTCTCACGGGGCCGTCCGTTGCCCCCGCCCCCGAGGCCGACAATGATATTGCGCAGAGCTGCGTCCGAGACATCCACAACACGGTTCCACTGAATCGATTCAGGATCGATGTTCAAGCGGAACATCTTCTCCTTGTCCGGGTCGCTCAAATCAGAGGGTTTCTCTGATTCGATGCCCAGCTTGTCCAGCCGCTTCCGCATCGAGTCGGTGTATTCATCGTTCGGGCAGAGCATCTTGGCGAGGAAATCTGTGCTCCACATGGACTCCTTCACGATCCGGTTATCGATAGCAGCTGCCAGGAGGTTGTGAGCCGCGCCCACAGCATGGATGTCGCCGGTCAGGTGGAGGTTGAAGTCTTCCATGGGCACCACCTGAGCGTACCCTCCACCGGCGGCCCCGCCCTTGATGCCGAAAGTCGGTCCCTGGGATGGCTGGCGAATGCAGGTGAAGACCTTTTCGCCGATGTAGTGCAATCCCTGGCTGAGGCCGATGGTCGTCACGGTCTTGCCCTCACCGAGCGGGGTTGGCGTGATGGCAGTCACGTCAATGTACTTGGCATTCTCTCGGTCTGCGAATTTCTCAAGCACGTCTAGATGTACCTTGGCCTTCCACTTCCCAAAACGGTCGATGTCATCCTCCGACAAGCCAAGATCCTTGGCGACCTCGACGATTGGGCGCAATTCCGCGGCGTGAGCGATATCGATGTCACTTGGTACTGGATAGACTCTTTCTACAGGCATGCTTTCCTCCTAATAATGTTGTCGTGTTGCGTTATGCAGAAAGCGAAACCCGGCCCATGCCGGGGTGCTAACGTTGGTTCGTTGTGTGTATAGAACGAGCCTCTTCCGAGCGGCTCGACTCAATAGCGCGATTCACAGCAGAACGCATCAAGTCGCCGGCGACCTGAATCAGCGGCTCTCTCAGATTCGGATCCACCCGCATCGAGGCCGAGCACGGTGAATGATGATGCAGTAGACCGGCGCGTTGCACAGCGTTGTCCAGGCGCTCTCCGACCAGCTCCCGGGCTACCGCCCGGGCAGACCCGCAAGACGTATCCCGTTTCACCTCGATGTCCGCTATCCTCCCGCCCTGGCAGACGACCTGTAGAGCGGGCCGACCGAAATGGCGGGCGAACTCTGCAATCCAAGGGTCCTCAAAGGAGAGTCTGTACTCGCGCACATTGTAGGAATCCTCGGTGAGGGAGCAGAACGGCTTGGGAAAGACAGCGGTGACGCCTCGCTCAGACAGTTGAGAGTGGAGCTGGCGCGTCAGACCATTCGGCAGCCAGTCCGCATTGTCCACGGGCGCGATCACCGAATGTGCACCGGTCCGGTCGACGACACTTGGGACCAGCTGGGCCACGCTCGCCTTCTGGGCGACAGATAGCACCAGATCCACATCCGGGAGATCCAGGGGGAGGAATGTTAAGGGTGCATCCACAACTTCGGGAAGAGCCGACGGCGCTCGCCACGCTTCAATACTCCAGGACGTGGGTGCGAACCGCTGGATGTGGTTCAGAATCCGTTCTCCGTAATGACCTTGATGGAGGACAAACATCCGCAATGCGGACGGTCGGTGCACATGCCAGCTCAAGGGTTCGAGGACTTCCTCGAGTAGATCATCGACGCGCCGGCTCTCCTTCATCTGCTGATAGTAGATGCAGATGCGGTTGTTATCTGGCGTGAGCCCTATCACCTTGGCATCGGTAGCAGACGCCAGGCTCTTCGTCACCAGCCGGCTCTGCTCCTCGCCCCCAGCCTCAATGATGATCACGTCAGGACTTGCGTCAGACAGCCGGTCAAATACGTCCGGGCCGATAACAGCAGCCCCGACGACCTCAATACCTGATCGTCCAGCAAGAAGGCTCTCTACCCCTTGTGCAAATAGGGGTTGGGTGGCGAGGATAAATACGCGTCGGGTAGGCATAACTCCCTAGCTAGCGGGCTAGCCGCTCGTGGACTAGCCTTTAACTGACTCCCGGTCAGTATACTGCCAGGCGCAATTATACGTCTCTTCCATCGTTTCGTCTATAGCACAAACGGGCCACTAAGTACGCCACTATGGCCCATATGGGCTAGCCGGTGACTCCTTTACCGGAACCAGCGCTCCGCAACCAGCACGCTTGAGTGGCCCCCGGATTGCGCCAACGAACTACCGGCAATCAGGGCAGGCCGGAGCACGCGACGCGCCTCCATCAATCGGACACGTCCGGCAGACAGACCAAGCCGTGACCCACGGCATAGGCGGCGGCTTCGGTGCGATTCTTCACATCCAGCTTGGCGTAGATGCTCCGTAGATGGTTCTTCACCGTGTTGCGTGCGATGCCCAGTTCCTCGCCGATCCTCCGATTGGTTAACCCTTCGACCACCAGGGCCAACACCTCGCATTCCCGCTTCGAGAGCACAGCAGCCGCTTTCGATTCTGGCACGGTACGGCTTCGCCGCGCCAATTGGTTGAGGAGTTTGCCCGTCATTCCGCGCGACAGAGGGGCCTCTCCTTCGCCTATTCGTCGCAGCTGCTCGTAGAGTTCGTCGGGCTGCAGATCCTTCAGCAAGTAACCGTCGGCTCCGTACTTCACGGCGGTCACCAGATCCTGCTCGTCGTCCGAGACAGTGAGCATGACCACTTTCACATCCGGCATCTGAGCCTTGATGCGGCGCGTGGCTTCCAAACCATCACAGTTCGGCATACTGATGTCCATGAGTGCGACATCTGGACGCAACCGGCGAGCCTCTTCGATGGCCTCCAGGCCGTCCTGTGCCTCGCCGACCACGTTGAAGTCGGGCTGGACATCGAGGAGTCGCATCAAGCCTTTGCGGAAGAGAAGATGATCGTCAACCAGTAGGATCCGCAGTGGTTCCATCTAGTCGGAAGTCTATGCTCACAATGACAAAGGCGAGGGGCGTCTGCCCTCGCCTCAGTGATCTAAGGACGCGAAAGCACGCCTGCTGCATGATACCACAGCAGAGTGCACGGTCAACCGAACAGCTGTCCTTACATATCCCGTCTCTCCATGCGGCGCCTGGCCGCCCGCACCACATTCTGCATGAGCATCACGTTGGTCATCGAGCCAGTTCCCCCAGGCACCGGTGTGATCGCCCCCGCTACCAGCTTGACCTCGTCGAAATCGACATCCCCGACCCATTTGTCGTCCTTCTTGTTGAACCCAAAGTCGATGACGACAGCCCCAGGTTTGACCATGTGCCCTTTGATCAGTTCGGCCACCCCTACGGCGACGCACAGAATGTCAGCCTCCCGGGTCACAGGGTCCAGGGGATCGGTGTGGGAGTGGCACATACTCACTGTGGCATGATGCTGCATCAACAGGAATGACATAGGGCGGCCCACGATGTTGGAACGACCGACGACTACAGCCCGCGCGCCGTCCATCTCGATGCCTGCGCGCTTCAAGATCTCCAAACCGCCAAGCGGCGTAGCTGGCACCATGTAATCCTTGACCCCGGAGGCGCGACCTACCGGCGCCGCTTGAGCCAGCCGTCCCGCGTTTATGGGATTGACGCCGTCAGCATCCTTCTCCGGTGCAATGGCAGCCTTGACAGCGATGTCATCGATCCCTCTCGGCAGCGGCTCCTGCACCATGATACCACTGACCGCACTATCAGCATTAAGCATGCAGATAACGTCGATAACATCCTCTTCGCTGGCCGTCTTGGGGAGGCTGCGCAGTATGAAGTTCATTCCGGCGTTCTCAAACGATCGCTTGATCATCTTGGCATAGCTCACCGAGGCCGGATCGTCCCCCGCACGGACGACCGCGATGGTCGGTACGGTGCCGTATGCATCCTCGAATGCAGCTACCTCCTCCACGATCTCCTTTCTGACACCCTCCGCCATCGCCCGCCCGTCGAGGATTCTGGCAGTCTCGGCTTCCCTTTCGTCCGCAGGCAGATGGGGCATCAGGAGGGTGCTCCACTCGTGAGAAAAGGAAGCAATTGCCTCCTCACTCCAGGCACTCTGAACTCGTTCATCGGAGCGAATGGCTTCGATGAAAGCCTCAATCCTGTCCCTCTCGGATCCGTCAGTGCTGACATACGCCAAAGTTGCTCTGGTGAGCAAGGCGTTGGCGCTCTGCCGACCGAGGGCCTCGATTAGCCGCGGTCTTATTTTGTCGTCAATGGTCGCTTCGATATCCATCGGCTGTCTCCTATTTCGCTAGGCCGGCACGTTGACGACAACTTTCGTCCCTTCTCCCAGCTCCGACTTGACGGATAGAGAGCCACCCAGTAGCCGAGCACGCTCATGCATACCAATGAGCCCGAGCTTCCCAGCAACTGCCGGATGGTCCGTCAACGTGGGTGGCTTGAATCCTTTACCATTGTCCTCTACTGTCATTTTCACCGCACTGTCCGTAAGCTCTATCATGGTGACGACGTGACTTGCATCGGCGTGCTTACGGACGTTGTTCAGCGCCTCCTGTGCGATGCGAAACAAGGTCAGCTCCATCTCCGACGATAGTCTCCGCTCTTCTCCCTTCACTCGAAATTCCACGTGCAGTCCATCCTGGCGGTTCATATCGGCGATCAGCTCCTCCAGGGTAGGGAGAAGCCCCAGGTCGTCCAAGATGGACGGGCGTAGGTCCTGGCTGAATCGCCGCACCCGTCTGATGATCTCGTGGGTGGCGATCTGGAGTTCGGCGATACTCGCAGTGACCTGTTCGCACGACAGATCCTTGGCGGTTCCAATGGCCTCCAAACGGCGCGACAATCCGATCAAGGACTGAATCGTGTCGTCGTGAAGCTCCCGGGCAATGCGTCTGCGCTCGTTCTCCTGTGCCTGAGTAATCTGTCGCGCGTAGAATCGGAGATTCTCGTATAGGTAGGAGTTTTCGATCGCGATACCAGCCTGGCGTCCGATAGCGGTCAGGATGGCGACCTCCCGCTCAGAGAAAGCCTCGACCTGATCAATGCTCAGAACGCTGAGTGCTCCAAAGGTTCTATCGCCACTGACAATGGGCACGCTGACCACGCTGTTGAGGCCGGCATCGACAAAGGCGGGGATTGCTTGTCTGTACGTCTGATAGTTGTCAATCACAACCGGCTCACCCGTCGTCATCACCTCCCCCGACAAACCTTCGCCCTTCGAAACCGTCACGTCCGCCAGCTCTGGGGGCAAGTGATGGAGATACGGGTACCGAATGACATTCCGCTCTTCGTCCAGGAGGGCGATCACGCCCCCGTCCGCGGCTGCAAGATTGACGCCAATCTCCATGACCTTGGGCAACACGCGGTCCAGCTCTAGCTCAGACGTGACCTCCTCCGTCACCTCGATGACGGCCCGTTCGATCTGCAACTGGCGTGTCCGCTGCTGATAAAGGCGAACGTTCTCCACAAAAACGCCCAACGTGTTGCAGATGGTGACCAGCAACTCTTCGTCCTGGCGAAGAATGGGGCAAGAACGCCGGTCCCCGACAAAGAGCAAACCGTTAATCTCACCCTTTGACCGAAGCGGACCAGCTAGCTTGCACGGGAAATCATCGTGGCGAGCGAGCATGCGCGAGGATTTGAGGCCATCGTCTTCGTCCGCCACCTCGGGCGGGAGATTGCGGTGAGCGACGAGCGTGAGACCCTGGTCTTCTGCCTCAAGCAGATAGATGGCGCCGGCCGTTAGCCCCACAACGTCGAGGACCCGGTCAAGGATGTCTTCCAGCGTCTGTTCCAGATTGAAGGACTGTGTTAAGGCCGCCGTGACCTCGTTGAGCGTCTTCAGCCGAGCCAAGGCATCGCGAGTCTCTCTTGGATTCCCCTGTTGAGCCGCTCTCTTTGTCATGACTCGATATCTCCTTGCATCTCACGACGCAACAGTCAGTCGTGGCCAGCCGACGGCCAACTCCGAGACCCTCTCTTGGGGCTGGAGCGACCAGCCGTGTCTGCGAGAATGCGGCATTCCATCACACTTTGCAGAGAAGAGAACACGACGGGATGCTGCCTACGCCGTGTCCTACAGCGTGTCCTCCAACGTGATCCAGTTCTTACGAAGTGCGTGGACCACGGCCTCAGTTCGGGATCCAACGCCCATCTTGTTGAAGATGTTTGTCAGATGCGTCTGCACCGTCCGGACACTTATCGTCAGTTTCTGTGCAATCTCACGGTTCGACATTCCCTTGGCAGCCATCCTGAGGACTTCCAATTCCCGCTCGGTCAGTTGATCCAGGGGCGCGTGGATGGTGCTGGTCTCCTCCTCACGTTGGGCAAAGCGATTGATCACTTTCCGGGCGATGGCTGGATGCAGGATAGACTCCCCCGCGTGCACGGCCTGTATCGCGTCGACTAACTCATCGACTTTTACATCCTTGAGCAAGTACCCGGCCGCTCCAGCCTCCAGGAAGGCAAAAATGTACTGATTACTATCATACGCCGTCAGGACCAAGATGGCGATTCCCGGAGCAACCGCTTTGATCTGTCTCGTGGCTTCAATGCCGTTCAGCTCTGGCATGGCAAAGTCCATGACGACCACATCAGGACGCTCTTTGATCGCTTTTTGAACCGCCTGCTTGCCGTCGCTTGCCTCGGCGACGACGTCGATGCCTTCCTCACGGTCCAGCAGCTCTCGCGTACCCTGCCGGACAACAGCGTGGTCATCAGCCAGTAGCACCCTTATGCTTTCACGACTCATATTTTCTCGCCGCCTCCCATTAGCTAGCCGGATTATATCATCCTACGTTTTTCGCGCAAACAAGATGGCCTACATGCCACCGCTCATAGTCCGCGCAATCTCGTAGACGCTGGTTACGCAATTATGCCTACATCCTAGTAGGCATATCTATCATGACTGTGTAGGCAGACTCGCTACGGCTTGGACAGGAAATCTTCGTCTTTCTCGCAAGACTAAGCGACAGGTCGCGGATGGATACTTTAGCCGATGACAGACTTCCGTCAGCATGATAAGATATAGTCGAAACGAAGAAAGAAGTTGAATGCAGACATCATCAATCACATACACCAGGGGGGAAAGAAAAATGAGCGCCAAAATCCTAGATGGTCGGAAAGTTTCGAAGGAAATCCTGAACGAAGTAAAGCAGGAAGTGAAGTCCCACGCAGCCGAATACGACGCCAAGCCAACGTTGGCCCTGGTTCGTGCAGGCAGCGACCCCGCCTCTGTCAGCTACGCGGGAATGATCGAGCGAACCTGCAACAAGGTTGGCATCAACTATGTTGAACACACTCGGCCGGCAGACACCACGGAAGATGAGATGGTTCGAGTGATCCGCAAACTGAACGACGACCAGACAGTCAGCGGTGTCATTATCCAGCAGCCGATGCCCGAGGGAATCCGCCCGCAGGTCATCATCGAGGCTCTGGACCCAGGCAAGGATATCGACGGCGCCCACCCGCTCAACGCAGGGCGACTCGCCCGCGCCGCCTTCGTCGACAGCCCCCAGAATGTGGGTCCGTACTTCGTACCGGCCACGCCGCTGGGTGGCCTTGAACTACTGAAGCGGTATGACGTCAACATCGACGGCGAGCGCGCTGTGATCGTGGGCGCCAGCAACCTGATCGGGAAGCCGCTTTCGCTTCTGCTCACGCGACACTGGGCCACTGTGACGATCTGCGATCTGCATACGAAGCCACTGGCTGACATGACGAAGCAAGCCGACATCCTGGCCAGCGTCACCGGTGTAGCGCATTTGATCACGGCGGACATGGTCAAGCAGGGCGCGGCGGTGCTTGACTTCGGCTTCACCCAGATGGATGGTGAGTGGGTCGGTGATGTGGACTACGAGAATGTCAAAGAAATCGCCAACGCAATTAGCCCGGTGCCGGGCGGCACGGGCCCGATGACGAACGCTATGCTGATGCGCAACACGCTCACGGCTGCACAGCGCCAGGCCCGCCTCGGCGTGAGGCAGGCGAGCCGGGTATCCGCGGTCGCGGTGAGCCCCACGCCCCTGGGCGAAGAGGCAACCCAGCCGAGCAGCGAGACGCCCACATCGTAGTTCTAGAATAGGGGACCACCGCAGCACACTACCGCGGTGGATTATCCTGAAGGGGCAGCCTGTCAATGCTAGATCAGGCTGCCCCTTCTTGGTTCATGTACTGACCCATTAGGAGCTTTTGGCACCCTCGTACGTGCGCCCCGCAGCCCGCCCGTTCCCTTGCTAACCGCCCGCCCTATGCTATAGTCTGTACATATGCACCGATGGCGGCGACCGCGCCTCGATCGACCAGCGCGACAAGCCCAGCAGGTTTCGTTCTTGAAGAGCGAAGCCGCCAACCGGAAAGGAGAGCCATGACTCTGTTCGAGAAAGTTGAGAAGAAACCGGCGCGAAGTAAAGGGATCATCGTTCTGATCGTGCTTGCGGTGGGAACGGTGGGAATCGTTGCCTACACCTTCTACGGCTCTCGCAAGCTGAGGGGGGTGGATATCGCGATGCTGTTCATCATCCTTAGCATCGCCGCCTACGGCACGACAGAGAACATCATCCGTGGTCTCATGACGGCGGTCGCAGTCTATCTCGCCACAGCAGTAGCCGGCAGCTTCTACACTGTCCTGACGCCGTATTCACGAAGCATTCTCAATATCCTGTCTGGCTTTGGACTGGCCAGACCTGCCGCGGGCGCGGTGGATACGTCGGCTCTCTCGTTTTCATTTGGATTCTCGGCTATCGTTTTGTGGCTCATCCTGCAACTGCTATTCCGCGCTGCGTTACCGGAGACTCATCTTGCTCTGTTGGGCCCTGTGGATCGGGTTGGCGGCGCAGTGATCTTCCTGGTCATTGGCGCTGTCGTCGCCTCTCTCATCTTCAACGTGGTCGGCTACGGGGTAGCGGGACGGGCAGCCCACAACCGAGCCGCGCTCCGCCCCGAGTTCAACCAGGTGATCGACCTGGTTCATCAAAGCCAATCCTTCTGGTTTGCCGGGCACCCGCCGGTCATGTATGTGTTTGACTGAATCATCCGTGAATAAGAGACACCTATCTACACTGGAGTATCCCAAGATCCTACAGAGCCTGTCATCGTTTGCCAGCTTCTCGGCCGGTGAAGATAAGGCCCTCGCCTTACGACCGACGATTGATCCGGCCGAGATCAACCATCGTCTCACGACGACGAAGGAGGCCCGGCTGCTCCTCAACGAGCGACCTGGCACCTCAATCGGCGGAGCACACGACCTTCGACCGTTGGCGGCAGATGCGCAGCGCGGCCTGGTATTGCCGCCGGCTGACCTGCTTGACGTGCGCGATACTCTGTCGTCAGGACGGAGACTGCAGCGCACCTTGGCGCGATTGGAGAATGAATTTCCCAACCTGGCACGGATCGCGAGTCTCATCCGCCCGTGCAACGACATCATCGAGGAGATCAGCCGCTGTATCGACGAGCGAGGAGACGTCCGGGATGAAGCATCCCCCGATCTGGCACGCATCAGACGGGAGGTAGACGTTGCCCACAGCCGTATTCAAGTGAAATTGGATAACATCATCAGCTCATCGCGGAACGCGTCCTATCTCCAGGAGGCGATGATCACGCGGCGCGAGGGCCGCTACGTCATTCCCTTAAAGGCCCAGTACAAGGACAAGATTCCCGGCGTTGTGCACGATCGCTCTGCCTCAGGGGTGACGTTCTTCATCGAGCCACTCTCGGTCGTTGATCTGAACAATGCCTGGCGCGAGCTCCAGCTCGAGGAGGAGGAAGAGGTTCGGCGCATCCTGGCCTCCCTCTCGCAGCTGATCGGCCAACGTGCGGAGGACATCGGCGCGACGGTAGAGGCGCTAGCGGGCATAGACCTGGCTTTCGCCAAGGCGAGATATGCCGAGGAGATCGGCGCCGTCCAGGCCCAGATCGTCCCCTTCCGGAACCGGGATGATGACCATCCCGGTTCAACCCTACGGCTGCTGGGCGCACGACACCCACTGCTCGATCCGGAGGAGGTTGTGCCGATCGATGTAGATCTCGACGAGGACACCTTCGTCCTGGTCATCACCGGCCCCAACACGGGGGGCAAGACGGTCTCCCTGAAGACAGTTGGCCTGCTGACACTGATGACGCAGGCAGGGCTCCACATCCCCGCCGAGCTAGGCTCGGCCCTTTCTCCGTTTGACGGTGTATACGCGGACATCGGAGATGAGCAGTCGATCGAGCAGAGCCTGTCGACTTTCTCCTCGCATATGACGAACATCATCTCGTTTCTGGATCAGGCCGATGCCCGCAGTCTGGTTCTGTTGGATGAACTCGGTGCCGGCACGGATCCGGCGGAGGGATCGGCGCTAGCCCGGGCGCTCCTGGAGCACTTTCGCGAGCGGGGCTCGACGACCTTCGTGGCCACCCACTATCCCGAGCTCAAGAGCTACGCGCAGCTCACACCCGGCGTGAGCAATGCGTCCGTGGAGTTCGACACCGAGACGCTGAGCCCAACCTATCGGCTGACGATCGGACTGCCCGGCCGCTCCAATGCCCTGACCATTGCGCGAAGGCTGAACTTGCCGGAGGAGATCGTGCGGGAAGCTCGTCAGATGGTCTCGGCGGAGGATCTGCGGACGCAGGACATGCTGGATGACATCCACCGGTTGCGGGTGAAGATGGCCGAGGAAAGAGAAGAAGCCCACACGGGCCGCCTGGAGGCGACAAAGGCGGCGGAGGAACTGCGCCAGCGGCTCGCTGCTATCGATGAAGAGCGCCGCGATATCCTCCGCGAGGCCCGCAAGGAAGCGGAGGAGACAATGGAGACGGTGCGCTCCGAGGTACGCCGGCTCCGGAGCAGATTGCGAGCGGCCGCCGCCCCAGTGGAGGAGGTCGCGAACGTCGAAGGAGAGCTGGCATCGCTGGAAGCAAAGATGCCCGCGGTACGACCGCGTGAGGCACGCCCTATGCCACAGCTGAGCCGGCATCTTGAGACAGCGCAACGGCCCATCGAGGTAGGTGACACGGTCTGGGTGCATCCGTTGAACTCCAAGGGCGAAGTGCTGAGGCTCGACGACGGGCAGGCGGAGGTCCAGGTGGGACGGGTTCGGACGCAGGTCGATCTATCGGCGCTGGAGCTGAGAGAGACAGAGCAGAACGAGCCTGAGTCAGAGAGCGGACAGATCAGCGGGGCGCCCGCCTCGTCACCCGGCAGGCGGATCGACATGCGAGGACAGACTGTGGACGAGTCCTTGAAGCAGCTGGACCGATACCTGGATCAGGCGATGCGGGCAGGACTTTCGCAGGCTGAGATCATTCACGGGAAGGGCACGGGCGCACTGCGGCGCGCAGTACGGGAGTTCCTGGCCGACCATCCTCTGGTCAGCGGCTACAAAGGCGCCGACTACAGGGAGGGCGGCGAGGGCGTCACGGTCGTAGACATTGTACAGCGATAGAACACGCTCTGAACGAGAGAGGAGGACGAGTTGAGTGATAAGGTGACCATTGAGGTGTGGCTGTACGGCCCGATCCGCCGCTATTTGGACAACCTGGACGGGGCAATGATCTTGGACCGTGAGGTGGGGCGGGCTCACGCGCAGTTCCATTTGGAGATGCCGGAAGGAAGCACCGTCCAGGACCTCGTGGACGATCTGAGCCTGCCGGCAGAAGAGAAGGGTATTACGTTCATCAACGGCAAGCTGGCTGCCCTGCCTGGCATCGAGAGCGATCGGGGTGTTGAGCTGCAGGATGGTGACCGAGTGGGCATCTCGCATCGTCGCAGCATGTGGCCCTTTCAGTACCGCTTCGGGGCCAGCCTGGAGGATGAACTCCAGAAGACGTTCCGCGAGAGGAGGGATCGCGGCATCCATCACGCGTACACCGAGCCCGAGCCGTAGCTTGACACGCCCCCCGGTCCGGTGTATAAACAGAGTGCGGTACGATTCACTCAGGAGAACCACCGGCGCGCCCACGGGAATGTCTACACGCTTTCATCGCCCGATTCTGGCGCTTGGCTGACCTGGTCCCTGTGGAGCAATTGGCACTACTGAGAGTCCGCGAGATGGTGCTCTAACAAATCCATAACCTTCCGACTCTTCGATCCCTAATCGGCCCTGCTTCGAGCGCGGTCGAAGGGATGGATGAGCGACAAGGTGCGGGGAGAAATCCCTGCGCCCGCCACGACTGCAAAGGAGGTGAATCGGCCCTCGGCGCTTACGCCAGGCCCGACCAGCCTCCTTTTTTATATATCCGGTCCACTAGATCGCAAGAAAGGGAGGTGCCCTAGCATGGCCAAGATTCTACGACTCAATATGACGGACCGCACCGCAACCTACGAGGAGGTGCCTGAGAAGTATGAGCATCTCGCAGGTCGCGGTCTGACGTCCACGATGATCTTCGACGAAGTGGATCCCACCTGTCACCCACTGGGGCCAAACAACAAGCTCGTATTTGCACCGGGCCTGATGACGGGCACCGTGGCGCCCACGTCGGGCCGAGTCTCGGTTGGCGGCAAGTCGCCGCTCACAGGGACCATCAAGGAATCGAATGCGGGAACGAAATGGGGGCAGCAGGTCGCCAAGTTAGGCATCAAGGCGATCGTCGTCGAGGGGCGTCCCGAAGAGGCCGGTTGGTGGGGCCTGCACGTTACAAAGGACGGCGCCGAGGTCTTCGATGCGGAAGAGTACACAGGCCGGGGTCTTTATGAGATGGCCCCGTCGGTCTTTGAGCGCTTCGGCGATCATGTCGGCATGATGGCCATCGGCGTGGCGGGAGAGAGAAGATACGCGAATTCTGGCCTCTCCTTCAACGACATGAAGAATCGCCCCAGCCGCTACTCGGGACGCGGCGGTCTGGGCGCAGTAGCCGGCAGTAAGGGTCTCAAGTTAATCATCGTCGACGACACAGACGCGCCGGGCGTGGAAATCGCGGACAAAGAACTGTTCGACCAGGGCCGGAAGAAGATGCTGAACGCGCTGACCAGCCACGCTATCACCAAGCCGAAGGGAGGCCTCAACACCTACGGCACCGCCATACTGGTCAACATCATCAACGAGGCCGGCGCTTTCCCCACCCGGAACTTCCGCAACGGTCGCTTCGAGGGCGCCGCCAAGATCTCCGGCGAGGCCATCTTCGAGGGGAACCAGGAGCACCTGGGGAAGGAGCTCTACAATCATGGCTGTCACCCGGGCTGCGTGATCCAGTGCTCGAATACGTGGTTCGACGAGGACGGTGAAGAGGTGGTCTCTTGCATCGAGTACGAGACCACCTGGGCCGTGGGCGCCAACTGCGGTATCGACAACCTGGACACCGTGGCCAAGCTGACCTGGCTGTGTAACGATCTGGGCCTGGATACCATTGAGGCCGGTGACACCATCGCCGTGGCCATGGACGCCGGGCTGGCAGAATTCGGCGACGAAGAGGCCGCCGTCAAGTGGCTGGATGAGGACATCCGCGACGGCACGGACCTGGGCCACATCCTGGGGCAGGGTACGGAGTTCACGGCGGACGCGTTTGGCCACGACCGCTCGCCCACAGTCAAGGGCCAGGGCATGCCAGCGTACGAGCCCCGAGCCATCAAGGGAATCGGCATGACGTACGCGATCTCCACGATGGGAGCGGACCACACGTCCGGCTACACAATTTGCCCGGAGATCCTGGCGGTCGGCGGGGACCTGGATCAGTTCGACAGGGACAAGGCAGACGTGGTGCGCGCCTTCCAGCAGACGACGGCCTTCATCGACATGAGCGGCCACTGCCTGTTCATCGCCTTCGCCATTCTAGACATCGCCGAGGGCTTTGCGGGCCTGGTAGAAGAAGCCAACGGGATGCTGGGCACTGACTGGACGGGTGACGACGTGACACGCATCGGCCAGGAGATCCTCGACAAAGAGCTGGCCTTCAATCGCGCCGCGGGCTTCACGGAGGCGGACGACCGCATGCCCGAGTTCATGCTGTACGAGAAGCTGCCCCCCCACGACGTGACGTGGGACGTGCCGAACGAAACACTGGACGCCGTGTTCGGCGACGCATAGCCATCTGACGTACCGCAACACGCGCAAGCCGCCGGGCCCTCAGGTCTTGAGGGCCCGGCGGCTTCTTGTTGTGGGCGAAATAGCCCGAATGGATCTGGTCGTCTATCTACTCATCAGTCGATAGACCAGCGGTGCCACCAAGCCCTTCAGTGTTCGCCCCCGCAGCGCCTGATCGAGGTCGGCGATTAGATCATCGATGTTCTCCAGCCCGATGCTGGCCCGCACGATGCCGTCGCCCATCCACTCTCGGATGCGGTCCTTCTGTGCTCGGGTCAGGTAGGTCAGGTCGTCGATATAGATGTCCGTGGGATAGTAGAAGAGCAAGCTGTGAGCGTGACCCAGGGAGGTGGCATACTTGAAGAGCCTAATTCTCTCCGCGAGGGACACGGCCGCGCCCAACCCTCCTTTGAGCTGAAAGGTCACCATCCCCCCGAAGCCCGTCATCTGGCGGCGCGCCAGGTCGTGATGGGGATGGCTCTCCAGTCCCGGGTAGATTACTCGCTTCACGCGCGCGTGATCTTCCAAGAAACGGGCCACCTGAAGGGCATTCTCACAGTGACGGGTCATGCGCAAGGGGAGCGTCGTCAGGCCGCGCATGGTGAGCCAGGCATTGAAGGGGCTCATAGCACCGCCCAGGTGGACCAACATCTCCCGGCGGATGCGGCGGATGCCCTCCAGGGGCCCGAGCACCACGCCACCGACGGCATCGCCCTGCCCATTGAGGTACTTGGTCAGGCTGTGCACCACGTAGTCGGCGCCCAGACCGAGAGGACACTGGAGCACGGGGCCGGCGAAAGTGGAGTCGACCACCAGAGGTACGCCTCGGTCGTGGGCCGCCGTGGCCAGGGCGGCGATGTCCGCGATCTGCAGAATGGGATTGGCGGGCGTTTCGACGTAGAGCAGCTTCGTCTCCGGGCACAATGCCGCTAGTACCTCATCCACATCGCTCGTGTCCACCAGGCTGACGTCGATGCCGAAGCGGGGCAGGTACTCTCCTAACAGCGCCTGGGTCCCAGCGTAGCACACTTCGCTCGCCACCACGTGGTCGCCGCCGCTCAGGAAGGTGAAGAGCAAAGCACTGACGGCGGCCATGCCGCTGGCAGTGGTCAGCGCCGCTTCTGCACCCTCCAGAGCAATCATGCGATCTTCCAGGGCACGGAGCGTGGGATTGCTCCAGCGCGTATAGACATGGGGCGACTGCTCCGACTCCATCATCAACGCGTCGAACAGCTCGGGCCCGAAGCCTGGCAGCTCAAAGGAGGTCGCCATGTGGATGGGGGCCCTCAGGGCGCCGGTGTGAGCGTCAGGCTCCTCACCAGCGTGAATGGCCAGTGTCTCAAGGGCGTGTTCAGGTTTCATGGGTCACCTCGCGGGAATCGGCCTGGCGCGCAGAGCGGGAAGCTCGGACGACAGACGGAGGACGAATGGACCAAAGACACGGCAAAGGACTCGTGCCATGTCATGCATCGCTGACCGTTGGGCCTCATTCGCCCGCCAGCGCCTCACATGTTGCGCGGTGGCTGTCCCGCGTGATCGGGTAGCGCCAGGCGAAAACAATCGCCAGCATCAGCAGGACCGCGGGCACGGGACCGGCGAAGGCGCGAATGGTCTGAACCGCCCTCTCAGGCTGCTTCGGCAGG
>Ga0207796_1000020_pt1 | contig 70470 bp, 57 predicted proteins | sample Pon1CUnioCityCA_6_FD_187274 | JGI IMG/M metagenome (GOLD analysis project Ga0207796, IMG submission 187274) | Marine sediment microbial community from Union City, CA, USA - Pond 1C Sediment 1 (SPAdes) | ecosystem: Environmental > Aquatic > Marine > Intertidal zone > Salt pond sediment ... | reverse complement strand
TGGAAAGCGGAAGCCCGGCAGGGGCGCCGGGAGAAGATGACGGTCTCACTCGGCGGCTGTGAGCTGACGAAACTGGATGACCGTGCGCTGAAAGCATCGCCGGGGAAGAGGCGGTCAGACAGCCCAGCGGGAAAAATCCCAGTCGGAGAGCGTTTTCCGGAGCTCCAGTTTGCTCCGCAGGCCAAATTTGCGCTTGGCATTTCGTAGATGGGTTTTAACGGTGGCTGGGGAGATGAACAGCTGGTCAGCGATTTCCTTGTTGGTATGCCCCAGGCAGGCCAGGGCGGTGATTTCTTTTTCTCGTGGGGTGAGATCCTGCCAGGTTTTCAGGTTCTGGGCAGCTTCCTGGCGATGCTGGAGGGCAAAGCTTAACATCTTTTGCCCCACTTCATTGAGCGGCTGTTCCTCTTCCTCGGCCAGGCGCGAGAGCGCCAGACTGAGAGGCTGATCCAATTTGACAAATTGGGCCGGCTGCAAGAGGTATTTGATGGAGTTCAAAACACGGGTCGGGAACATGGTTTCCTGCACTGAACTAGAACATTTGTTCGCATTATACCCAAAGAACATCTGTGGTGCAAGGGGTTGGTTTGGGAACTGCGTTCCTGGCCGGTTGGCCCTGCGGCCTGGACCGGGTTGCTTTCCGGTCCAGGCATCGGTCCCTATCGGTCTGCGCCGCAGGCGCCCTGTTTTTTCAACCCTCAATCTCTTACGGCTGCAGGATCAGCAAGGATTGGGCCTGGCTTTGAATGCGGCGGGGATCCCAGGGCATGGGATGGTAGTAGATCTTGCGCCACAGCTCAGCCATGTCGATGTAGTGAGGGTGATAGACATGGCCGGATTGTCCAGTGGTGTGGATGCTGATCGAGTTATCCAGGTTGCTGAGATCGATGATCATGCGCATGGAAGGCAGCCAATCGACCTGGTAGGGATTGTCTGGATTCCAGCCGGTGGCATTGACAATGTCGCAGCCGCCGGAGGTTTGGAAGGGGCCGCGGTTGAAGAAATTCCTGACAAAGGGCAGGCTGTTCATCACCTGGTGCTGAAAGGTGATGGTGTGCAGTTCACCCCACTGCCAGGCCGCAGGATCCTTTCCCTGGCTTTTGCTCAGCTCCTGATAGGATTCTTTCAGGCTGCGCTGCAGGATATCTTTCAGGCTTTCCCTCTCTGGTGTGGACTTGTCATCCCACCAGGGGTTTTGCGGCTGATTGATCAGCTGGCGAATGATCTCTTTTGCTCTCGAATCCACGCCGATCCGGAAATCGTCTGGCAGGTTATCCGCGGTGATCTGCTCTACGAAATGCTGCCAGAAGACCATGAATAAGGCAGCAGGACTGGATTCCTGATGCGCCTGGTAGTCCCATCCGGCAAGCAGGTCTTGGGCGGCCTGCAGGTCAGGATCGGTATAGTTTTGGGCCAGGATCAGCGGCACCAGCAAGGCAGCCATCTCATCGTAGTTGTCCCCCTGCATTTTCTTAAGGTAGTTCACTGAAATCGGATTCTGGGCGCTTTCCAGCAGGGAAACGATCCGCTTGGCCCGGAAGCCGTAGTTCCATTGTCCCGTGATCAGGTAGGGGTAGTTTTCATCCACAACCGCGTTATTGGCAGTGACGAGATAACCCTGGCTCGGATTAAGCGTATAGGGAAGCTCCTGGAAAGGAATGTATCCCTGCCATTCATAATCGCCATTCCAGCCGGGTACGGGAAGCATCCCATCATGACCTTTCACGCGGATCGGGATCTTGCCAGGCATCTGGTAGCCAATATTTCCCTCAATATCGGCGTAAAGCAGGTTTTGAGCGGGTACGGCAAATTTCTTGGCTGCCTCCCGGAATTCTTCCCAGTTACTCGCCAGGTTGATCTCCCACACGGAGCAGAAAATGCAGCTGGGTTCCAGTGCGGTCCACTGCAGGGCCAGGGCATAATTCTCTGGGATCGCCAGTCCGCTTTCTTCTCCAAAATCCTCCAGTCCATATACCGAGTCGATCAGCGGGCCATGTTGGGTGAGGTGAACCTGATGTTCAACAGCTTCTTCACCGGCGACCTGGATGATCTCGGTGACCGTTTCCATATCTGTCCAGCCTTCTGGCGTCAGGTACTGATTGGGGTTCTCTCCGTTGATTTTTTCAATATATAAATCCATCACGTCTGGACCCACATTGGTTAAACCCCAGGCAATGTGGTCGTTATGGCCGATGATCACTCCCGGAGTCCCTGCAAATGAAAATCCGCTGACATTCAGCTGGCAGGTATCTGTGATCTCCTGACAGTGAAGACCAATTTCATACCAGATCGATGGCATTTGGGCTCCCAGGTGGGGATCGTTCACCAGGTAGGGCAGGCCGGTATCGGTCCGGTCTCCACTGACTGCCCAGCTGTTGGATCCAATTCCTGCCCCTCGATCTGTGATCTGATCCAGTTCTGCCAGGCGGCCCTGTAACCGCTTGAAGACTGGTACCAGGAGGGGGTTGATAGCTGTCCTTGGTTCGGGAGTGAGCTGATGATCCGCGGTCATTGCAGTTCGGGTTTCAAAGGTGCTTAGCTCAAAGTCTGAGATGATGGTTGGATGGTCCTCCGGGTAATCCGGATAGATGAATTCAAGTTGATTTCTGGGCAGGGTGTCAAGCAGGATGGCGCGATCGATCTCAGTGTTCAAGTTTCCACCCAGATCCCAGGCCATGGCTTTGGCCCAGGTAAGGCTGTTCAACGGTGTCCAGGGAGCTGGTTGATAGTCCTTATTGATAAGATTCAGGAAATAGTACTCCAAGCTCAACTCTGAACCTGCTGCTCCCTCCAGATAAGCATTCACGCCTGCGGCATAGGCATCCAGGATCGCTTTTTCGTCCTCTCCCAGCAGGTCGAGCTCTTCTTGGGCGATCCGCTCCCATCCCAGGGTGCGCAGAAATTTATCGGTTTCCAGCATTGACTTTCCGAGCAGCTCGGATAATCGACCAGCACCCTGGTGACGCCAAAAATCCATTTGCCAGAAACGGTCCTGGGCTTGGACATAACCCTGGGCAAAAAACAGGTCATGATGGCTGGAGGCATATATTTGGGGGATACCATAAGCGTCCCGGTAGATCCTGACCTCACCCTCCAATCCTGGGATTCGAAGTTCACCATCCACCATTGGGAAGGATTTTTTGGCTTGATTCCTTATCACCGGAGGGCCAATCAGGGCTGCTGCACCGATCAGGATGCCTATGGCCAGCAGAATAGTAAATGCTGCGCGTCCAAATCTCTTCGCCATTAGGAGCCTCCTTTTGATGAGAGGATCTAAGCCGGGAATAACCTGACTTCGACGCTCTCATAGCTGGAATGCAATATTAAAAACCCGTCCAAAGATAACCGTTACGGGTCTATTCGCCTAAGGTCATTCTGAGATAGCTTTCAATAAAGGGATCCAGGTCACCATCAAGAACTGCTTCCGTATTGCCTACTTCAAACTCTGTCCGATGGTCTTTTACCATGTGGTATGGGTGCAGTATATAGGAACGGATCTGGCTGCCCCATTCTGCTTTTTGGTATTCCCCCCTTAACTCTTCGATTTTTTCTTTCCGTTCTTGCTGCTTTAACGCCAGCAAGCGGCCTTTGAGTACCTTCATGGCCATTTCTCGGTTTTGGGTTTGGGAGCGTTCGTTCTGGCAGCTGGCCACAATTCCTGTGGGGATATGGGTGATCCGAACCGCGGTGTCATTTTTTTGTACGCTTTGACCACCCGCTCCAGCTGAGCGAAAGGTGTCGACGCGCAGGTCATTGGGGTTGATCTTGATCGAATCATCATCCTCTACCTGGGGCAGGATCTCAACCAGCACGAAAGAAGTGTGCCTACGGTTCGAAGAGTCAAAAGGCGAGATGCGAACCAGGCGGTGGACGCCTTTCTCCGACCGCAAGTAGCCGTAGGCGTAGAGACCGCTGATGGATATGGTCGTGCTCTTGATGCCCGCTTCCTCTCCGGGGGTGAGGTCCAATGTCTCTGTTTCAAATCCTCTCTTTTCTGCCCAGCGTAAATACATGCGCTGAACCATTTCCGCCCAGTCCTGAGCGTCGTTTCCACCTGCGCCAGCATGTATGGCCAGCAGGGCATCTCCCCGATCATATTCTCCGGAGAGCATGGCGTCAAATTCCCTCTTTTCTATTTCCTGCTGGATGGTCTTGATCTCTTGAGTGAGTTCCTCTTCCAGGGAGGGGTCACCCAGTTCAACCAATTCCTTGGCGTCAGCCAATCTGCTTTGAAGTTTTTCCCAGCCTTCCAATTCATTTTCCAGGACGGATAAGGTTTTCATCACCTTGCGGGCTCGAGTCTGGTTGTCCCACAGATCAGCGGCCTGGGATTCTGCCCTGAGTTTTTCAAGTAAGGTTTTTTTCCCGGCTACGTCAAAGACGCTCCAGTAAGTTTTCCATTTTTTGCTGGCTGGCAGTGATGATGCTTGCTAAGTCTTCCATTTTCTTTCTCCGTCTAAATTGCCTATAGATTCAGGGTTTGTGGCATTTATGAGATGATTATTCCTTTGATCCCTGACCCGTCTGGTTCCATCCCTGGTAAAGGACGATACCAACTGCCTGGGCCAGATTCAGGGAATCAACCTTGTCCGATTGCGGTATTCTCAAGCTAGTTCCAAATTGGTGGAATTCATCGCCCAACCCACTGGCTTCGTCTCCGAAGATCAATGCATAAGGTTGTTCCAGGAACGCATCTGGAAGAGCAATTTTACCATCAGTCATCAAAGGATAAAGGTTATGATTCGCATAGGATCCCCAATAATCGGGGAATGTGTTGAAGGACTTTGATCGCACCTGAAAGGCCGCACCCATCGAGGCCCGGATGACCTTGGGGTGGAAAAGATCAGCCGCAGGCTCGATGATCGCCAGGTCCTGGCAGCCAAAACCCAGCATGGTCCGCATGATGGTACCTACATTCCCCATGCTGGAAGGATGGACCAGGACCAGGTGGTTCTCAAGCGGGTTGATCTCCCCCACATACTTCTGGAAAATGCCAATCGCATAGGTGTTGCCGCGCTGGGAAAGTTTCTCCACCAGATGGTCATTTTCTTGGATGTTGATCTGGAGATTTGCGGCCAGCTGGCGGATTTTCTCCACCCCCTGGTTCTTTTTGCCTTTGCTGTGCAGGAGAACGCTCAGCACGGAATGCGGTTGATAGGCAATCAGTTCCAGTGTTGGGTAGACACCCAGGCAGTATGAATGCTCAAAATCGCTTTGATACTTTTTCAGCTTAGGAATCTTCATGGGATTATTCCTGGCTCAGAATGCTGTCTACAAAGTTTTCGGGGTCAAAAGGCACCAGATCTTCAGGGTCTTCCCCTAATCCTGCAAAGAGGATTGGCAGCCCGAGCTGTTCCTGGATCGTAAAAACCAACCCTCCTTTGGCGGAGGAGTCCAGTTTAGCGAGTACGATGCCATCTAGCGGGATTGCTTCCTGGAAAGACCTGGCCTGCTGAAGAGCGTTCTGCCCGGTGGTGGCATCCATGACCAGCCAGCAGGCATGGGGAGCACCAGGCAGGGCTTTGCCCGCTACCTGGTGGACCTTTTTGAGCTCTTCCATCAAGTTGTAACGTGTGTGCAGCCGTCCGGCGGTGTCGATCAAAACCAGGTCTTTTTTCCTGGCCAGCGCAGCTTGGATCCCGTCATAAACCACCGCTCCGGGATCCCCGTTTTGTTGGCCGGAGACCACCGGGATCTGCAAACGATCACCCCAGATTTGCAGCTGGTCGGTGCCTGCTGCGCGGTAGGTGTCAGCCGCGACAAAGAGGGGATGATGGCCTTCGTCTTGGTAGCGTTTGCCGAGTTTGGCGACGGTGGTTGTCTTTCCAGATCCGTTCACACCGGCAATCATCAACACGCTGGGATGGTCAGGCCAAGCCTGCCTTACCGGGGCAGATAAGCGGGATAATAACTCATCCTTGAGTAATTGCAGCAGATCATCCGTTCGCAGGATGCCAGCTTGGTGGGTTTTCTCTCTTACCTTTTCAATGATCTCCAGGCTGGGTTTGATCCCCATATCAGCCTGGATGAAGAGGGCTTCGAGCCTTTCCCAGGTGGCATCTGTAATTTCACTGGCACCGAAGAAGGTAGCGATCTTTCCAAAGGTTGATTTTCGGGTTTTAGCAAGTCCAGCGAGCCATTTATTGCGGTTATTTTCCATCGCCTGCATTATAACATGGGGGCCTAATTGGGTTCTTTTTTTGAGAAGGAGGGAGAGTGTAAAGCATCTGGGTATGGGGTTGGGGTGGAGGAGGTAAGGTATAATGGCGTCAGATGACTTTTTAGGTGGATCCTTACAGAGAAAGGCATTAACGGTATTGTATGGTCAAGGTTCAGGTATATTTCTTTTCGACGATCAGGGCCCGGGTGGGTGAGAAGATCATCCAGGTTGAGTTGCCTCCGGGCTCGCGGGTCAGGGATTTGAAGCGTGAGATCGCCCGCAGATATCCAGAAGCGGCGGAGACCATTGCGGGAATGCTGGCATCGGTGAACAAAGTCTTTTCCGATGACAGCACAGAAATCCCAGATCAGGCCGAGGTGGCCTTTTTTCCTTATGTCACCGGTGGTTAAAAACCAGCCAGAAGAGAATTGCGCATAGGCATTTTATACACCAAAAGCGATGATCAGCTGCCAAAATTGTGGCTTGTCCTTTCCCATCCCTGAATTTCCTTTTCGCTGTCCCACCTGTGGTGGGCTTTTTGGCTTTCCTGAGGGACTTGCGTTCGACCTTGTGGAGGAGGACCCCGGGAAGCCAGGAATTTGGCGCTATCAAGCAAGCTTTTCCCTGCCCCTGAGAGCGCCAATCGTGACCCTGGGAGAGGGGGCTACGCCCTTGGTGTGGGCAGCGGTTCATGGAAAAAAGGTGGGCTTTAAGTTAGAAAGCCTGAATCCTACCGGGTCGTTTAAAGATAGGTCGACTGCTGTCTTGGTGAGCTGGCTGGTTGCTGCCGGGGTAAACAACGCCGTGGAAGATTCCTCAGGGAATGCCGGCGCATCATTTGCCGCTTACGCTTCGAAGGCGGGGATTGACAGCAAGGTATTCATCCCCGATTATGCTTCCGGTCCTAAAAGAACCCAAATTGAAAGTTATGGGTCTCAAGTTGTGCCTGTGCCTGGGCCAAGGTCCCGGGCAGCTGATGCTGTGCTCCAAGCGGTTGATCGAGGTTCAGTTTATGCCAGCCACGCCTATCTTCCTCACGGCACAGCTGGGATCGCGACCATTGCCTACGAGTTGGTCGAGGAATTGGGGAAAGCTCCTGGAACGGTGCTGGTCCCTGTAGGGCATGGCAGCTTGCTGTTGGGGATCTGGATGGGATTCCAGGCCTTGATCAAAAACGCGATCATCTCCGTTCAACCTAAATTGATCGGTGTCCAGGCCGCAGCCTGCGACCCCCTTTACCAGGCATATCAAGCGGGGAGTGATAGGGTCAGATCTGTACCAGAAGGCAGGACGCTGGCAGAAGGCGTGGCAATCGCCCATCCTTATCATGGTGAAACTGTGTTAAAAGCGGTCCGTGATAGCCAGGGCACCTTTCTGCACGTGGACGAAGAACAGATCCAACCAGGAAGAAGCGCCCTGGCACAGCTGGGGATCTACGCTGAACTGACATCCGCGCTGGTTTGGGCCGGTTTGCAGCAGCTGCCTGAAGATAGCCCGGAACCAGTGATTTGTGTGATCACAGGCCATGGACTAAAAAGCCTTTGAACCGTTGTCAGCCTTAACGCATTGGGTATAATAGAGCCTTATTGGGAATGCTTTAGTAGAAAAGCGAACTGATGGACAGCGAAATTCTCCCGGATCCGTGTAGAGTTTGGCTGACCCTGAGTTCCACGGAGCCAGGCAATGAAGCAGTCTGAAGAGCAGAGTAGTTTGGAATCTCCCCAGGAATTTAATCATCGTATTGGTCTTGGATTCAAGAATCAAGTTTTGTTAACCAGGGCTTTGACTCATCGATCTTATATCAATGAAAACCCGCATGCCCTGGAGGATAATGAACGGTTGGAATTCCTCGGTGATGCTGTCCTGGATTTTATTGTTGGTGCCTGGCTTTACCATCATTACCCTGAAATGACAGAGGGTGAACTGACCCTGGTGAGAACTGCCCTGGTTAGAACCGAGCAGCTAGCGGAATTTGCGCGCCAGATTGATCTGGGCAAGGCTATCCGGTTGGGGCAGGGTGAAATCATCTCTGGTGGACGGAGGAGGAATGCCCTGCTCTGCGCAGGTTTTGAGGCTTTAATGGGTGGTTTGTATCTGGACCAGGGAATCGAAGCCGTAGAGTTCTTCTTTGAGCCTTATCTATCCCGGGCTGTGGACAAAATCATGATTGGCGGTCATCCCCGTGATCCAAAAAGCCTGCTTCAGGAATGGACCCAGGCCCGGGGGCTGGAACCCCCTGAGTATCAGACCATCAAGGAAGCTGGTCCTGATCATGAGAAGTTTTTTACCGTTGAAGTCATTGTTAAGGATCTGGTCACAGGAGTAGGAGAAGGCTACAGTAAACGGGAAGCTTCCAAACAAGCTGCCAAGCAAGCGCTGGAGAAATTGGCCGTGATGAATAATTTCAAAAAGAAATAACCTGAGGATTCATGCGCTTAAAGTCGATCGAATTGAACGGATTCAAAACATTTGCAACCAAAACGAATTTTGAGTTTGCAGAAGAAACCACGGTCATTGTTGGCCCGAATGGATCCGGTAAATCCAATATTGCTGATGCTGTCCGCTGGGTGCTTGGGGAGCAATCTTATAAGTTGCTCCGGGGAAAAAAGACCCTGGACATGATTTTTTCGGGGTCTGATCAGCGTCCCCGGGCGGGAATGGCATCGGCAACCATCGTTTTCGATAACAGTGAAGGCTGGCTGCCGATCGATTTCTCTGAAGTGACCATCACTCGACGGGCATATCGGGATGGCAAGAATGAATACCTGATCAACGGCCAGCAAGTGCTCTTACGGGACATTTATGAGCTGCTGGGTCAATCAGGCCTGGCAGATCGAACCTATACCATCATTGGCCAAGGATTGGTTGACGCAGCTTTATCCCTCAAAGCGGAAGAACGCCGCATGCTGTTTGAAGAAGCTGCCGGGATTGGTTTGTATCGTTCTCGCAAGGCGGATGCAGAGAGGCGGTTAGAGAAAACTCACAGGAACCTAGAACGGGTAGAAGATATCCTTTCTGAGCTGCGTCCCCGTTTGCGAAGCCTTAAGAAACAGGCTGGCCGGGCTGAGCAATATCACCAGGTGAAAGCAGATCTGCGGGCCATGCTTCAGGAATGGTACGGATATCATTGGGCTCGTGTTCAAGAGAATCTTAACAAGGCCAGGAACCTGGAGGCAAAGCACAAAGTTGAATTGGAGGAGGCCAGGGAAGCCCAGGCTAAATTCGATCGCGAGCTTTCCGAGAATCAAGCCAGGGTCCAGAGTCAGCGCTCCCGCCTCAATACCTGGCACCGTGAACTGGCAGAACATCATAACCAGAAAGAGAATATCAGCCGGGAAAGAGCGGTTGCCGACGAGCGGATACGCTCCCTGGAAAAAAGGATCCAGGATCTGCAAACCGATCAGATCCACTTAAAAGAACAGGACCAGGTTGCCCAGGAACGCTATCATCAATCCCAACTGGAATTGAAAGAAGCGCAGGCGAACCTGGAAGAATTCCAGGCAAAAAAGGAAGCTGCCCGGCAAAAACTGGACGAAAAACAGGATCGGATGACATCCCTGGAGGGTGAAGCGACCCAGGCCAAAGATCAATTAAGCGTCGCTTCTAACCAGCAAATCCGATTGGGTTCTCAGCTGAACGACCGCACGGAGCAGCTGGAAAGAAAACAAGCCAGACTGCAATCAGCTGAAAGCCAGATCAAAGAAGCGGAGTCCAATTACCGGCAGATTCATGAACAATATCTGAACCTTAAGAAGGAATATGATCGTATTGCGAGCGAGATGAAAGTTGTGGAGGCCCAGCTGGCAGAGACCCGTGAGGATCACACTGAAGGGGAGAAAGTGCGCCAGGACCTCTATAATGAACTGTCCCAAACCAAGACCCAGTACAGTCAATGGGTGGCGGAATTGAATGTGCTTGAACAGGCAGAACAAAAGTTGACCGGTTATGCCGAAGGTGCAAAATTACTGCTGAGCAAATCAAGAGCTGGCAAGCTGCGAGGTGCGGTAGGTACGTTGAGCAATTTCCTGGAAGTACCGGAGGAGCTGGAACGACCGATAGCCGCTGCTTTGGGCGAATACCTGGATGCTGTGATCCTCGAGCGGGAGGAGGATTCTGAACATGCTCTGCAGCTGCTCCTGGAAGGGACAACAAAAGGCGTGCTGCTGCCTCTGAACCTGCTGGTTACGCTCGATCGACCGCAAGTTGCTGGAAACATATCAGGTATGGTTGGGATTGCTGCTGATCTAGTCAAAACGCCACCTAAGTACCGCCCGGTGATTGAACTTCTCCTGGGTCGGGTCTTTGTCCTAGAAGACAAAGAGGATCTTAAGCGCGTGCTCCGGGACCAACCGCCAGGCACAAAAGCAGTCACCCTCGAGGGGGAGGTTTTCCATGCCACTGGGGAGGTCCAGGCCGGAAATGAGAGCCAATCTGGTGTGCTGGTCCGCTCCAGACAACGGAAATCATGGCAGGACAGGATCAATCAGGCAGCTGAACAAATTGAGGAATTGGAGAAAAGCCTGAAGCAAGTCGATCAGAAATTGGTCGAGATCTCCCAAAAAGAGCAAGACCTGAAAGGAGAAGTCACCGCAGCCCGGGAGAAACTGCATGCAGCAGACAGCCATTTTAGAGAGATCACAATCGATGACAACAGTGCTGAGCGCCAGTTACAGTGGGAAAGGAACCAACGTCAAGTTCTTGTGGATGAAATTGCCAATGATGAAAAGGAGATCCACCGTTTACGGGGTGAGTTGGAAAAGACCCGGACTGATATCCAACTGGCGGAAGAGCGGGTTTCCAAGTTAACAGGTGATCTGCGGGGATTCTCTGTAGACGAAGAACGAGAACAGCTTGCCTATTGGGAAACCCAGGAGGCTGTTGCCAAACGGGCACTTGAGGATATCGAACAGCGCTTGTTAGAACGGGAAAAATCAGCCCAGGAAGCCAGTAAAAGATTGGAGGACAATCAGCAGCTCCAGGATGAACACAAATCACAAATTGCCCACCTCAGTGAGGAGACCAAATTCCTGGTGGATGGGGAAAAAACCATCCAGAACGAGATCTCAGAACTGCGGTCTTTGATCGATGAGACCGATGCTGAGCTGGCTGGTGATGAAGATGAACAGAAAGAACTTCAAAGCCAGGAAGCACAAGCAAGGCGGATCCTCAATCAGGCTGAAAGAGCTTATGCTCAGGCGGATATCAACCTGGCACGAAACCGGGAAAAGCTGGATTCCATCCAGGAACGCATCCGGGAAGATATCGGCCTGGTAGAGCTGGAATATCAGGAAGATATTTCAGGCCCGACTCCCTTGCCGTTTGAAGGATACGTGCAGAAGCTGCCTGTTGTCAAAGAGATCTCGAAAGAACTCGGTGCCACGATCCGGGAACAGCGGGGCCAGCTCAGAAGACTGGGAGCTGTCAACCCTGAAGCGCAAGAGGAGTTCCAGGAGGTCAGCCAGCGCTTTGATTTCCTCACTGAACAATTAGCGGACCTCCGTAAAGCTGAGTCAGATCTCAAAGAAGTGATCGCTGAGTTGGACGTGCTGATGGAGCGTGATTTCCGGAAAACCTTTGAAGCTGTGGCGGTTGAATTTCGGGATATTTTCACCCAATTATTCGGCGGAGGTAAAGGGCAGCTGGTTTTGTCGGATCCAGATGACCTGACAGGTTCTGGCGTGGATATCAATGTGCGTTTGCCAGGGCGGCGCATGCAGGGTCTATCTTTGTTATCTGGAGGGGAACGGAGTTTAATCGCTACCGCGTTGATTTTCTCTCTGCTGCGAATTTCTCCCACACCTTTCTGTGTTTTGGATGAAGTCGACGCCATGCTGGATGAGTCCAATGTCGCCCGATTCAGAAAATTGATCCGGGAGCTGAGTTCTGAGACTCAATTCATCATCATCACCCATAACCGGAATACTGTCGAGGTTGCGGACATCATTTACGGCATTATCATGTCTGAGGATTCCTCAAGCCAGGTATTGAGTTTAAAGCTGGATGAGGTGGATGAGGTCATTGAATCCTGAGACAACCGGGCAGTTAGCTCTCCCGGCCTGATCGTTCTGCATATTTCCCGGAAAACATTCAGCTTGGATGTATAATGTGTAGCAGGTTTCTTTTGTATTGGCTGAAACTTGAATCAGCCGGAGGTTCATCATGACTCCAACAATTTCGACCCAGTTAGATGTGATTTTGAATGATTTTGAACGTAATGTTCGCCACGTGCAAGCAACCGCAGTGGTCAGTACCGATGGCCTGGTGATTGCCTCCCGGCTGCCCTCCGATGTTGAGGAGGACCGGATTGGTGCCATGGGGGCAGCGATCCTGTCAATCAGCAACCGCAGTGGGGGGGAACTGGAGCGGGGCGAGATCCTCCGGGTGCTGATTGAAGGGGAAGAAGGCTACATCTTGATCAGGAGTGTGGGCGAGTATGCCATCTTGGTTGCCTTGGTGGAAAAAGATGTTCGATTGGGTTTGTTATTCTTTGAAGCCAATAAATGTATTGAATTGTTAAAGGAAGTGCTTTAGTGGTGGTCTCCCGGGAGGGAAATCGTTGAGGAGGATCGTATGGCAGATATCAAGCAGGTTGTGCTGGAACGGGACCTGAACCCATACCACTCATTTTTTTCTTCATTTTTTGCTGGATTGGCTGAATTGGGCATGATCAATCAGGGTTCGATCAATATCGTAGCCAAACGAGCAGCGGATTATCTATATGCTTATCTGGAAGCCAAAGACATCCTCCCGGACATCAAGGTTGTGCCAGGAAAGAATCCTACAGAGGTAGCAAAGAATTTGATCCTCTATGTGAATAAGATCCTCAGTTTGGTTGGGGAGTATGATTTTAAGCAGGTTGAAGATGGACAGGCAGTGCTGTTGATCACAGCTAATACCTGCCGGATCTGCCCGAAAGGTGTTGGTGGAGCGGAAGTTAAGGGAACACTCTGTCCCATTCCCACGCTAGTGGTCAACCTGGTCAATAAGATAGCCCAACAGGAGCTGCTGCAGCTGGTGACCACCGGGATCGAGAAGGAAGGTCCGAGCTGTAAGGCTTACTTCAGCGTGCTCAATTAATGGTCGCGCTGGTGTTTCATCTCCCCTGGTGCTGATTTCCAGCCTCAGCGGGGAAAAGTGGGGAGTTGACAGTATTCCGAGACAGTGTTAGTATCCCAACTATGTTAGTGAACCGCGAACTCCATCACCCTAAGCGTACTCTCAATCACCCTCGATCGGAGGCGGTTTTCGCATAGTTAGATCTTGCTCCAGAAAATTATTAAACCTCCCCGGTCAAAGCCGGGGATTTTTTGTTATTACGGAAGTTTATCAAGTGTAGTGGAGATAGTTTATAAGGAGGTACACAGGGTCCCCAAAGACAAATAGAACTAGTATATAATTAAAAAACCACCAATTAGATCTATTTTTAGGAATGAGGAGGAAACATGAAGAAATATTATGGATTGATGATCCTTGTATTGCTAGCAGGTGTTGTTCTTGGTGCCTGCGCTGAGCAGGAGGACCTGGGCCCAGTGATGATCGGCTTAAATGCTGAATACCCCCCGTTTGAGAACGTAGATGAGGATGGCAATTTGGTCGGATTTGATGTCGATCTGATGACTGCCATTGCTGAAGAGGCAGGGTTTGAATTTGAGTGGGTAAACACAAGATGGGATGGGATTTTCGTGGCGCTTGCTTCTGGTGAGTTTGATGCTGTGATCTCAGCCGCAACCATCACAGATGAAAGAGCTGAAACTGTAGACTTCAGTGATCCCTACTTCGATGCCGGCCAGGCAATCACAGTCAGGGCTGATACTACTGACATTCTGGGTCCGGATGATTTATCTGGCGTGAAGGTTGGCGTGCAGTTAGGGACTACGGGAGACATCTGGCTCTCAGAGGAAACAGATGCAGAAGTTGTTCGTTATGATGAGAATACACTTGCATTCCAAGCTTTAGCCAATGGCGATGTCGATGCGGCGGTTGCTGACAATACAACTGCGATCGAAATTGTCAAGGCTAATCCGGAAATGAATCTGAAATTCCTTCCTGACGTGTATACCAAGGAGCAATATGGTATTGCCGTCAATAAAGATCGCCCGGATCTGCTCGAAGCGATCAATGAAGGGTTAGCAGCCATCCGCGAAAATGGCACCTACGACGAGATCTATGATAAGTATTTTGGTACAGAGTAATTCTTGCTAGCTCAAAAAATGCGCATCAGTAAATCCTGCTGATGCGCATTACCTGGGTTTTCTGCCACTTACGTAGGTGCAGTCTGCCTGATAATCTATTGATTTTCTTTTATTCCTCTTGGTTATTCCGACCAAGCTGATTTCTGTGAGTGTTTATGTCTGTGAATAGACCTATTTCAGAGGGGAAACCCCCTCTCAATGAGCCAAAGTTCGAAGAGAGAAAACGACCAGGCTTAATTGGACCCCTGTTAAGTCTCCCTTGGTGGGCGGTCATTATCTTCATTGTGGGTGGATTCATTGGTTTTTCAGTATTAACTAATGTCAAATATATCGATGCCCTTGAATTTATCCTTGATTTGCCATGGAATAAAGAATCTTTACGGGAAGAGGCCATCACAGAAGATGGGAAGTGGATGGTTTCTTCAAGGTCTCCCTTGAAGCCAGGGCGCTACACGCTATATGTTGAATTCATGGACGAGGAAGATAACATTGTGGGAAGGACCAAGGATTATCAGGTTGAGGTTCTCTCCGGAGCAGAGGATGATGTGTCGCAACCTTTGCCCAGCCCTGATCAGGGGATCATCCAGTTATCCTCTTCCAAACCAACCATTCAAGGAACCACAAATATTGGGGTAAAAGCAATCTTATGGGATGATTTTTCCAGGAAGCCTGGGCGAATCCTGGTAAATTTGTGGAATTCAGAAGGGTTATTCTTAACCATTAAAGTAACGATCTTGTCATTCTCCTTTGCCCTTATTCTAGGTTTGATCTTTGGTTTGATGCGGGTTTCTGATCAATCGCCAGATCTGATAAAAGGTTTGCCTGCACGGTTATTGATTGGTTTAGGGATCATCATTCTCTTGTTCATATTCAAATCAATGCCAGAAGAACTTTGGAAAATAGCCCTGCTCGTTTTTAGCATTGAGGCCTTATTGACCATCGCCCCGGCATTGCCCTATACCATATCTACTTTGTATGTCGAAGTCATGCGTGGTTTACCCATGCTGGTGATTGTCCTTTATATGGGTTTTGCCATCACCCCAGCCTTGCGGGATGCCACCAGGGGATCGTTGATAGGTGAGATCGATATGAGAGGCATTCCCTCAGCGATCATTGGGCTATCTGTTGGTTATGGGGCCTATCTGGCCGAAGTCTTCCGGGGTGGTATAGAGTCTATTCCAAAAGGGCAGATGGAAGCAGCCAGATCTTTAGGGATGAGCTACTTCCAGGCCATGCGGTATGTGATCCTGCCGCAAGCAATCCGGGTGGTCTTACCACCTCTTGGCAATGACTTCATTGCCTTATTAAAGGATTCTTCACTGATTTCCGTTATCGCCCTTCCTGAACTACTGCAGCGGGGAAGGCTCTGGATCTCAAGAACCTTTCGGGCATTTGAAGGCTATAACTCAATCGCATTAATTTATTTGGTGATGACATTATTATTGTCTTTGCTGGTTCGATTAATCGAAAGGAGATCCTCCATTGACTGAAGAATCGATTATTGAAATACAGAACGCTGCAAAATCCTTTGGCCATATAAAAGCAGTTGATGGTGTCAGCTTGGATATTCAAATTGGTGAGGTGGTAGTCATTATCGGACCCTCCGGTGGTGGGAAATCCACCTTATTGCGCTGTATCAATCGACTGGAAGTCCTGGATAAGGGTGACATCATCGTTGATGGTGTGTCAGTAAGCAATCCAAAGAATATCAATCATGTCCGAGCTGAAATTGGTATGGTCTTTCAGTTATTTAACTTGTTTCCCCACCTCACCGCACTAGAAAATATCATGGTGGCACAACGAGTTGTTCGGAATCGTTCCAACAAGGAAGCAGAAGAGATAGCACACAAACAGTTGGCGAAAGTCGGGATCAGCGAAAAGTGGAATTCCTATCCTTCACAGCTTTCAGGTGGTCAGCAACAGCGCGTGGCCATCGCTCGCGCTTTAGCTATGGACCCGAAGATCATGCTCTTCGATGAACCAACTTCAGCCTTGGATCCTGAAATGATCAAAGGTGTGCTGGATGTCATGCTGGATCTTGCTAATGAGGGGATGACCATGGTGGTTGTATCTCATGAAATGGGTTTTGCACGCGCTGCTGCAGATCGAATCGCTCTCCTCGATTTTGGCAAGTTGGTAGAGATCACATCACCGGAAAAGTTATTCAATAACCCCCAGCATGAGCGCACCAAGCTGTTCTTGAGCCAGATCCTGGAACATTAATCCACTGCATTCTAAGGGTTAGAAACCATGACAAGAGTTGACGGCCGTGTGAAAGACCAGCTCCGACCGGTGAGTTTTAAGATGGATTTTGTCGAGTATCCGGAAGGGTCTGTCCTGATCACAGTTGGAAAAACCATTGTGCTGTGCAATGTCAGTGTTGATGAAAACGTCCCGCCCTGGATGGATTCACTTGAGGCTGGCCGGGGTTGGATCACCGCAGAATATGCCCTGCTGCCGCGCTCCACGAACACCCGGGTCAACCGGGAAACGGATGGTTTCAGCGGACGCACGCAGGAAATCAAAAGACTGATCGGAAGATCGCTTCGAGCTGGTTTCAATCTGGATTTGTTGGGCAAACGAACTTTTATCGTGGATTGTGATGTCCTTCAGGCAGATGGCGGCACCAGGACAGCATCCATTACTGGCGGCTATCTGGCACTTGTGGTGGCTGTGCAGGAACTTGTCGAGGCCGGGGAAATTCCCCCCAGCGTGTTCCTGCCTCCGCTAGCGGCGGTCAGTGTGGGTATGCTGGATAACCAGGTCTATCTCGATCTCAATTACCTGGAAGATGCCCGGGCAGATGTCGATTTGAACATCGTCATGAATGGCCAGGGTGATTTTATCGAAGTCCAGGGTACAGGGGAAGGGGCGGCTTTTTCAAGAGGGGAGCTTGGTCAGATGCTTGACCTAGCGGACAAGGGCATTCAACAGCTGTTGGAATATCAGGCAGCCATTAGAAAATGAAAAAGGCCCCGCTCAGATAAGCGGGGCCTTTCTTGGCTAGTCAGGGCTTTCTGTGGGCAGGATAGGTTCCCCTGCCTTGATCGACTCAATGAATGCCAGATAATTCGGGGGAATAGAAGGTTCAGCGATTACAAATCTGGACCAGTTCTCATTGATCTCTGGTTGATATTGGGCCTCTATTTCCAGCAACCACTCTGAAAATGCCTGGTTCCGGAGCTGTTCATAGGCATTGCTGTCCAGCAGCCGGTCCTCTTTTCCATTCGATTTCAATATATGCCAGCCAAAATCAGTCTGGACAGGATCGCTGACCTCACCAACTTCCAGCGCGAAGGCAGCATCTTCAAAAGCCGGCACCATCTGACCGCGGCCGAACCATCCCAGGTCTCCGCCAGTCTCGGCATTGGATTGGTCCAGGGAATATTCCGCTGCCAAATCCTCGAAGCTTTCGCCGTCATCCAATTTCTGCAGGACTTCTAAGGCAGTCTCCTCATCTTCGACCAGAATATGCTGGACCCAGACCTGCTCCTGGGTTTGGGAGACATCGCTGGCCACTACATCCCGAATTTCCTGACGGATCACAGCCATGCGAACGATTTCCCGGATGGTCTGTTCTTTTATGCCGTCGTTCTTAAGGCTGTCTAAAAATTCCTGGTAGTTGCTTTCAAACAAATCTTCAGTGTATTCAGTGGGAACGAGAAGAGGAGTAGCGGTTGGGTCAGGCGCTGCTTCTTCTTCCCCATCGCCGGACTCACCTTCAGCCAGGTCTTCCTGTGTTGGTTCAGGGATGTCCAGAGTAGCTTGTGGGGTAGGGGTGCCATCGATATAGAAACCAAAGGCCTCCTGGATCTCTCGATCGATCCGGTCCTCATCAATCTCAATGCCCATTTTCTGGGCTTCAACCCGCAGGATGAGCTCTTGGCTAAGCATCTGCAGCACTTCCTGACCGATCAGGTCTGGCTGCTGGAGTTGGGCAACAGCTTGGTCCAGCTGGGCTTCAAAATATGCAAAGACATCTGGTGTGCCGCCTAATTGTTGGAAAGTGACCAGGATCTGATCGATCTCAATGATGCGGTTCCGTCTCTGCCAGCGAATTTGCTGCTCAAACTCATTCGCTTTGATGGTTTCTCCTTCCAGAGCAATCACGGTCTGTTTGGGTTTGAAGACATAACGATCCAGAACACCGTATACCACCAGACCAAAGACAATGACCAGCACTGCAATGGTGCTGAAAATAATGATCCTTTTCTGTCGTTCTTCCTTTTGTTTCTGGGCAAGGAACTTCTTATTTTGTGGGGGCATATCCTCTCTCTTTTCTCAGTAGCCAGTGAATTTAATGTTCACTGATGTTTAGCGTAGCGATTCGCCTGTAAAGGGCAGTAAAGCCAGGTGGCGAGCTCGTTTTATTTCCCTTGCCAGCTGTCGTTGATGTTTGGCACAGGTGCCTGTCTGTCTCCTGGAACGAATCTTTCCATGATCGCTGATGAAGCGATTCAAGGTCTCAATGTCTTTGTAGTTGATCTCCATTTTTGGATTCCCACAAAATCGGCACTGCCTTTCTCTGTGGTATCCTCCGCGGTTATATCTATTTCTGCTTGCCATGCTGCACTCCTTTTTAAGAGATTAATCTCTTGTTTTCTTAAAATGGGTAATCGTCTTCTGGGGTTTCTTCGCTGGTTTGATCGGTCTGATCGTCTTCCATTGATCTGCCCAGCATGATCATTTCCTGGGCTATCACTTCCACGGCGGAATGATTAGCTCCTTGATCATCCGTCCAATTCCTGCTGTGTAATCTGCCTTCGATATAGACCTGTCGACCTTTTTTCAAATACTGGTTGCAAATCTCAGCCAGCTTGCCCCAGCTGATGATCGTGAACCATTCGGTTTCGGTTTTTTTCTCGTTTTCAGCTGTTGTCCAACTTCGATTGACAGCCATCTGAAATTTTGTCAGCGGCTTTCCGGAGGGCGTGTAACGCATCTCAGGGTCATGACCCAGCCTGCCGATGAGCATTACTTTGTTTAATCCTCTGGTCATCATAGTCTCCTTAACAGGGGAAAGAAGATCCAGTGTTTTGCTTTGGATCAGGGTCCATTTCAGACAGGTTTACTCTTCCTGCTTGATGATCAGGTAGCGTAAGACCGATTCTTGCAGGCGGAAATTCCGCTCCAGGGCAGCGACAGCTGATGGTTCTAGCTTGATGTTGAGATGGAAATATTGGCCTTCTTTGTGATTGCGAATCAAGTAAGCCAGCTTTTGTCTTCCCCACTCCTCAAAAGACTCAATTGATCCGCCTTGATCAGCGATCCAGCTTTTTATTTTTTCAACGATCTCTACTGTCGCAGCTTCCTCAAATTCCGGGGTAATGATAAAGACGAGTTCGTAATCTCGCATCTTATCCTCCTTTCCACGGGTTTGTCTCCAGACGCTCTGGTCAGGATGCTGGAGACGGAAAGTAATCTTGGTAAACGACCGAGTGAGAGTTTAACATAGAAGGCTGTGTTTGGGAAGGGTGACAACCACGGGAGGTGAGTCTGGCTGACAGCCCTTAGAAACATGGCTGATGAGGGCCCTCTTCCTCGGGAACCAACCGCTCCGTTTGATCTGGTGGCAAAAAAAGAACTGGCCTGATTCCCAGGCCAGCTTGACGGTCCCCAGACCAAAAGATGGGTTCCTGGGGTCCAGGAGGGGTCAGTACAGGCCCCAATCGACCGCATCATCCTCCATCATTGAACGATCCCAGAATTCACGTCCCATTTCGATCTTTGTGGGAATTCCCAGGGTTTCTTCTGTTTTACTCCGGCAAGCTTCCATCAATTGGGGAGCGTAAGGGCAGAAAGGAGTGGTCAGGATCATGGTCACCAGGGCTGACTCATCCTCTATGGCAACATTCCTCACCAGTCCGAGCTGGACGATATCCATGCCCAATTCCGGGTCGATGACTTCCTGCAAAGCGATGTGAAGTTTTTCAGCCAAGCCCCGGTCAGCTTTGCCCAGGTCCCACTGGTCAACAATCATCTTTACCTCGGTTTACTTTCTCTCGATTTTGTATTTGCACTGTTTGTCGCCGTTGAGTATGCACTCGATTCGCTCTGGTTTGCTGGCAGAAAAATGGGCGATTAACTCTTTGTCAACAACACATATTTCCGGATAATCCTCCCCTACATGGTGATAGGGGCAGCTGGCCTCAACGATATAATAATTGCTGTCATCTTCCTCCAGGTTGACCATGAAACCTTCTGCGGTCAGCACCTCCTGGAGCAGTTCTAATCGTTCTTGAAGGTCAAGTTCTTCTAAATCGATGTTCTCGGTCAAGTCATCTGTGATGCCTTCAGCGACGTCCCGGAATATATCCCCCAGCACCTTTTCCGGAAGGCTGGCTTTTAACTGCTCAAGCAGCCGCAGTGTGAGCTGTAAATAGCGCTGAGGGAATTGCTCCATGCCTTTTTGGGTCAGGCTGTAGATCAATCTGGGCCGGCCGACCCCATGCCTTTCTTCTTCAGATTGGATCAATCCCTCTGCTTCCAGTTTATTGACATGATGGCGTACAGAGATCGGATTGATGCCTACCGACTCGGCTAGCTCGTTCACAGTCCTTTTTTGGTTGAGGAGCAGGGATCTCAGCACCCTGCTGCGCGTGTTGTTGCTCATATGCCGCCTCTATCTATCACAAAAAAGTCTATCATTGAAAGCTGGATATGTCAATAATTATTATCATAATTATCGTAAATATTGACTTATCAGGGCAAGTGTGCTACAATTTGCCCGTCAAAAATACCACTGAAAATGGTTTATAAAATGTCTCTGGAGTGTATTGATCATGTCTGAATTAGTCATAAAAAATTTGCATGTTCGTGTTGAGGATGTGGAAATCTTGAAAGGCGTGGACTTGACCATCAAGTCCGGTGAGGTGCATGCCGTGATGGGGCCCAACGGCACGGGGAAATCAACTCTGGCTTATGCTTTGATGGGCCATCCTAAGTATGAGATCACGGAAGGTGAAGCCACCTTGGATGGTGAGGATTTATTAGATCTGGACCCAAATGAGCGATCTGCTCTGGGATTGTTCCTGGCTTTCCAGTACCCGGTCGCTGTTCCCGGTGTGTCGGTCGCGAATTTCCTGCGAACGGCCATCAATGCCCATCGAAAATCCCAGGACCCGGACGATAAAGGTATCTCCATTCCAGAATTCAGGAAGAACCTTAAGGAAAAGTTAGCCCTGCTTAAAATGGATGAATCCTTTGCAGGCAGGTACCTTAATGACGGCTTTTCTGGTGGTGAGAAAAAACGAGTGGAAATTTTGCAGATGGCAGTCCTGAATCCGAAAATATCCATTCTGGATGAAACCGATTCCGGGCTTGATATTGATGCCTTGAAGGTTGTTGCTGATGGGGTCAATACCATCAATAAAGATAATCAAGGCGTGCTGGTGATCACCCACTATCAGCGGATCTTAAATTACATCAAACCAGATTATGTGCATGTGATGTTAAACGGCAAACTCGTAAAATCTGGCGGACCTGAACTTGCTCTCCGGCTTGAAGAAGAAGGATATGAGTGGCTGCGGGAAATACACGCTGCCTGATCGGTTTCAAATGGTGTGTCCTAAGCTGCACAATCAGGAGATTTTCTCATGTCTAAAGACGAGAAATTAATTGAAAGTATCGGTGATTATAAGTATGGTTTTAAGGATCCTGAGGTCCATGTCTTCAAAAGTAGGAAAGGCCTGGATGAGGAAATTGTCAGGCAGATCTCTCAAATTAAGGATGAGCCGGAATGGATGCTGAAATTCCGGCTAAAGGCTTACAAACATTTCCAGCAAAGACCAACGCCCACCTGGGGTCCTGATTTATCTACCCTTGATCTGGATGAGATCTATTATTATGTGAAGCCTACTGATAAAGAAGAAAAATCCTGGGATGACATTCCCGGATCGATCAAAGACACCTTTGACCGGCTGGGTATCCCGGAGGCGGAGCAAAAATTCCTGGCCGGGGTGGGGGCGCAATACGAATCCGAGATGATCTATCACAGCATACATGATCAGTTGGCGGAGCAGGGGGTTATTTTCAAGAGCATTGAGAATGGTCTCAAGGAGCACCCGGAGCTGTTCCGGGAATATTTTGGCACCATCATCCCCTACACGGATAACAAATATGCCGCCCTGAACAGTGCGGTTTGGTCCGGCGGGTCCTTCGTTTATATTCCGCCTGGTTTGAAAGTGGATCTGCCTCTCCAGGCATATTTCAGGCTCAATGTCGCCAATATCGGCCAATTTGAGCGCACCTTGATCATTGCTGATGAGGGATCCCAGGTGCACTACGTTGAAGGCTGCACAGCACCCCAATATACAACAGACTCCTTTCACAGCGGGGTGATAGAAATTGTGGTCAAGAAGGACGCCAGGGTGCGGTATTCAACCATCCAGAACTGGTCGGATAATGTCTACAACCTGGTCACCCAAAGAGCGCGGGTAGAAGAGAACGCTACTATGGAATGGGTGGATGCCAATCTGGGCTCCAAAGTGACCATGAAATATCCCTCCTGCATGTTAATGGGGAAGGGGGCCCATGGGGAGATCTTATCGATTGCTTTTTCCGGCAAGGGCCAGCACCATGATACAGGCGGCAAGGTCATTCACCTCGCGCCCGATACCTCCAGCAAGATCATCTCCAAATCGATCAGCAAGGATGGGGGGCGCGCATCTTATCGGGGATTGATGCGGGTCAACAAGGGGAACACCAACGTCAAATCCAATGTGGTCTGTGATGCCTTGTTGTTGGATGACCATTCCCGGTCAGACACTTACCCCTATATTGAGATAGATGAACAGGATGTCAACATTGGCCATGAGGCCTCGGTTTCCAAAGTGGAAGAAGAGCAGCTGTTTTACCTGATGAGCCGGGGCTTGAGTGAAGAAGAAGCAACCAGCATGGTTGTCTCAGGATTCATTGAACCGCTCGTTAAAGAGCTGCCCATGGAATATGCAATTGAAATGAACCGCTTGATCCAGCTGCAGATGGAAGGATCAATCGGCTGATGAAGGATGAATATGGCTAGAAATCGAACTCAAAAAGGATTTACCTTTACCCACGAGATGAGTCAAGCCAGCCAAGCGGTGCCTGCGGTTCTCCAAGAGTACCGCAAAGCAGCCTGGGAGGCTTATCAGCAGCTTCCTCTGCCCACCCTTAAGGATGAGGCCTGGAGGCGTACCTCATTGCAAGGTTTGGATTTTCAGTCCTTGGGCCTGGCGAATGGGCAGGCAGAGCAGAGCGATGTCATTAAATATGGTGGATCATTGATCAGTGCGGAGGTCCTGGACCAGAATCCGCGCCTGCTTCTCTCCTCCTCAGGAACGCAGATCGAAAAGGCGGATGGCCTTGAAGACAAAGGGGTGATTTTCAAATCATTGCTGGATGCGGCTGAAGATCATCCCCAGTTGATGGAAAAGATTCTCGGCAAAGTAGTATCTCCTGAAGAAGGTATCTTCGCAGCCGCAGCCGGTGCATTCAGCCGGGATGGGATCTTCATTTATGTTCCCAAAGGGATTGCTGTAGAGGTTCCTTTGTTCGGGATGGTCGCTGCTCCTGGGAATCACGCAGCCCATTTCTTCCAGACGCTGATTTACCTGGAAGAGGGCGCATCATTGAATTATCTGCAAGAGACGCTATCGATCGCTGACCAGGAAAACAACTCATTACTGGGTGAAAACCTGGAAATTTATGTGGGTCCGAACGCCCACCTCCAAATCGCAGAACTCCAGAACCTAAACCAAAAGGTGTGGAGCTTTGGCCACAAGAAAGCCCTGATCGAGCGGGACGGCAACCTGGATTGGGAGATCGGCGCGCTGGGTTCAAAATTAACCAAGCATTTTGTGTCCCTGGACCTGGTAGGGCAGGGCGCAGAAGGGCGGGTTTCAGGGATGATCTACGCTGATCACGATCAGCATTTATCCTATAACACCCTCCAGCGCCATCTGGCCCCCTGGACGACCAGCGACTTGCTTTTCAAGAACGCTTTGAATGGCAGCAGCCGCTCAGTGTGGCGGGGTATGATCTTTGTCGACGAGGGTGCCCAGCACATTGATGGGTATCAGGCGAACCGTAACCTGGTGCTTGATCGAGCTGCCCGGACCGATTCCATCCCGGGATTGGAAATACTCAATAACGATGTCCGCTGCACCCATGGTTCCACCATCGGAAAAATCGATCAGGAACAGCTCTTTTATCTGCTCTCCCGCGGACTGCCGAGAGCCGAAGCGGAACAGTTAGTGATCCGCGGCTTTTTTGAGGAAATTGTCAAACGCTTCTCGATTCCCGCTGTGGGAGAGAACTTATGGGGAAGAATCCGGGACCGCCTGCTGAATTGATCACGGGCTGTTAAGTATTCACTTTTTTACGAAGACTGTTAGAATTGTTTTGTTAATCTCAAGCCTTGGAGGAAACTTTGTCAACAGTTCCATTTTCTGCCCCACCCGATAATGATAAGGAATTTGAGATAGGAGATCACGTAGAAGTTCTCTGTGACCACGACCTTGAAGACGATCGCGTTCGGGATTGGCTTGAAGGTGTAGTGGTCAAGAAAGGGCATAAAAAAGTTGCCGTACAGTTTCATAAGAATGTCTATCTGACAGATGGATGGATGGTGCCTGACCGTGTTTTATGGTGTTCTATCGGATCCAACAATATTCGCCGTCCCATGAAAAGGAGACGCGCGAAGTCCTGAGTTTTCCCCTCAGCGCCAGTCAGGAAAAAAGGAGCCCAATCCAATGGCCCCCACCGCAAAGACAGGATTCAATCTCCAGCAAATCAGGGAGGATTTTCCCCTGCTCAGCCGTGAATTGCGGCCTGGTGTTCCCTTGGTGTACTTAGATTCCGCTGCAACCAGCCAGAAACCTCAGGTAGTGATCGATGTGATGAGTGATTACTATCAGAGAATGAATGCCAACATCCACCGCGGCATCCATCAGCTGGCGGAAGAGGCTACAGCTGCGTACGAGAACGCCCGTGAGAAAATTTCCTCCTTTATCAACGCGCCTTCAGCCCAAGAATTGATCTTCACCCGCAACACCACAGAATCCATCAATCTGGTGGCTAATTCGTGGGGCAGGACATCTCTAGAAGAGGGGGATATGGTGCTGCTCACAGAAATGGAGCACCATTCCAATCTTGTTCCCTGGCAGCTGCTTGCTGAGCAGTTGTCACTGCAGTTGGAGTTTATCCCGGTCACTCCCCAGGGAGTACTTGATCTTGATGTGTTTGAAGCGTTGCTCAAGAAGGAACCAAAGCTGCTGGCCATCACTCATATGTCCAATGTACTGGGTACGATCAACCCCCTGGAGGAGATCCTGTCAAAAGCCAGGGCAGCTGGTGCGGTGACTGTAGTGGATGGAGCCCAATCCGTACCCCATTTTCCGGTCGATCTGGGGAACCTGGAGGCGGACTTTTACGCCTTTTCTGCCCATAAGATGGTTGGACCAACAGGCATTGGAGTTTTGTACGGCAGGAGAAAGCTGCTGGAGAAAATGCCTCCCTTTCTGGGGGGAGGAGAAATGATCAAAAGGGTTGAGCTGCGATCCTTTAAGACCAACGATATACCGCATAAATTCGAGGCTGGTACTCCAGCGATCGCTGAAGTGATTGGCTTTGGTGCAGCGGTAGATTATTTATCTCAAATCGGCATGACAGAAGTGGAGAAACAGGAAAGAATACTGACTGGATATGCCCTGGAGAAACTCTCCCAGATCTCTAATCTGCATATTTTAGGTCCAGGGATTGAGGAAAAGGGCGGTGTGATTTCCTTCTACATCGATGGGATCCACGCTCATGATGTGGCTCAAATCCTGGACAGCGAGGGGATAGCGGTCAGGGCGGGCCATCACTGCGCTCAACCTCTGCACACGAAGTTTGATCTGCCGGCGACATCCCGAGCCAGCATGTATTTTTATAACACAGAAAATGAGATCGACCGCCTGGTGGCCGGGATTCATAAGACCAAAGCCATTTTTGACTGAAAGCTGAAAGGAAATGATCCATGGAAGATTTCTATCGGGAATTAATTATTCAGCGCTACAAAACACCGCACTTCCGGGGCGAGCTGGATCCAAACGATTTCAGTTATGCGGATGACAATCCAGCCTGTGGTGATCATATTCAAATTGATGTGCGATTGGATGAAGATGGGGTTGTGACTGAAGCCCTCTTCAGCGGAGAAGGTTGTGCCATCTCCCAGGCTTCGGCAGACCTGCTTCTAGAATCCATCATTGGCAAAAGCATTGCGGATATCAAAGCCCTTGGGAAAGAGGATGTCCTGGATAATCTGGGGATAGAGCTGGGGCCGGTCCGCTTGAAATGCGCTTTGCTGCCCTTAAAAGTCCTTAAAGCTGGATTATACGGTCTGGGGGATGAAGAGGTGGATCGCTAGGATCTGGCAAAAGAAGATCCGATCTTAATGGATGAAGACCTTTAGTAGTAATTTTCCCTTAACCAATTTGTTAAATTGTATTTAATGAGCTCTCCGAAAGTTTGGTTTACAATCGGATTAGGTTGTAAGCCGTGTCCCTGTTTTGCCTGGCCAATAAGGTATAATCAGGAAGGATTTAAGGAGTAAAGCAATGCCGTTTGTGATCGGGGAAAATATTGGTCCCTATCGTTTGGTTGAAAAACTGGGGAAAGGGGGCATGGCGACCGTATTTAAGGCTTACCATCCCAGTTTGGACCGCTATATAGCGATCAAGGCACTGCATCCGGCGTTCATGGAACATCCTGGTTTTCTCGACCGCTTTGAGCGGGAAGCTAAGGTGGTTGCCAAGCTTGAACATCCCAATATCGTCCCAATTTACGACTTCGCGGAACATGAAGGACGGCCTTATCTGGTGTTCAAGTATGTTCGGGGTGAGACCTTAAAAGCCCGCCTCGAAAAATCCCAATTGACTTATAAAGAAAGCCGGCACATTTTTCGGGTCATTGCCTCAGCCCTGGCCTATGCCCATAAACAAGGCGTGCTGCATCGCGATGTAAAACCCTCCAATGTGCTGCTGGATACCGCAGGCGGCATCTACCTGGCAGACTTTGGACTGGCCAGGATCACAGAAACCAGCCAGACAACCCTCTCGGGACAGATGATGATGGGAACACCTCATTATATCTCTCCCGAGCAAGCCAAAGGCCTGGGTAATCTGGATAGTGGAACGGATATCTACTCGCTGGGAGTAATGACTTATGAACTTCTGGTGGGGAATGTGCCATTCCAGGCAGACACACCTTTTTCCGTGATCCATGACCACATTTACAGCCCGCTTCCCCTTCCCAAAGATATCAATCCTGACTTGAATGAGGAAATGCAGCGGGCATTGCTCAAAGCGTTGGCTAAAAAACGTGAAGACCGTTTCGCCAATATTCAAGAAATGATGACTGCTTTCTTGACAGCGTTTGACATCTTGATCCAGGAGCATCCCTCAGCAGGTGAAGCACCCACTTTGGCCCTCGACGCGGAGGAAAGGCGGACTGCCTCCATTCGCCGGGCCCAGGTTGCCCAGGAGGAAGAACTTGTCAAAGAGGCCGTACTTGCTGCCAAAGAGAAAAAGGGTGGTAAATCGATAGCGCCAGGATGGATTGCCTGGCTGCTGATCCCATCTTTTGTCTTGCTTTGTTTGATTTCAATTGTCATCAGGGATGCCAGAGCGGTCCCCGGTCCGGATCAGATCACAGCGGAAACATTAACCCAGGAAGCAAACTTTATGAACGCCACCGAGGGGCGTGAGGTCCAAATCCTGAACCAGCAAATCAGGGATGATCCCCGGAATCCATTCCTCCGATATCAGCTTGGTGTGGCTTTTATGAATGCCGGGAGACCCCAGCTTGCCCGGGAAGCATTCCAGAAGGCTTATAACTTAGCTGAGGGTGAACCTGAAACCATTCTGGAGCTGGGTCAGCTGCTGACAGACATCGATATCTGGACTTATGCTGCCTACAGTTTTTTGAAAGTGGAACAGCTCAGGGGTTCGGATGAAGAACTTCAGCTGATGATCCACGAAGCGCTTTATTATGCAGCGTTCGAGGACTATTCCCTGGAAGTTCTTTCGAATAATCCTGAGATTGTGCTGGATGCTGGCCTGGAGCAGCTGATGCAAGCCAGAAGAGCGCTCCAGAACGGGAAAATAAACCAGGCCTTAGAAATCGTGGATCGCATTATGGTGGAACGGCCGGATCTGCTTGAGGCTTACTTAATTAAGATCGATATCCTATATGCCCAGGAGCAGTATGAACAAGCGGCCAGTATGCTGCTAGAACTGCAAGGAAGGCCAGATCTGCCAGAATGGATCCATAAAGCAACTGCAGCGGAACCAGAACCCATCCCATAAGCTGATTAAAGATGGAGGATTGATGCGGAGACCGTGTGTGGCGGGAAATTGGAAAATGCATAAGACCGTGGAGGAGTCCCTGGCCCTTGTCAAGGAACTTGTCCCGAAATTGGCTGACTATTCAGGGGTGGAGAGTGTGATCTGTCCTCCTTTTACAGCCCTGGCTAAAGTAGCTGAAGAGCTGGAAGGAACGGATATATCCCTTGGCGCTCAGAATCTGTATTGGGAAGACCGGGGCGCCTATACCGGAGAGATTTCTCCGGGGATGGTGGCTGAGTTAGCTGAGCATGTCATCATTGGCCACTCGGAGCGGAGAGCCTACTTTCAAGACACGGATAGTGCTGTAAACAAGAAGATCAAAGCAGCGCTGAAGGTGGGTTTAAAGCCCATTTTATGCCTGGGAGAGACGCTGGAGGAAAACGAGGCTGGACAAACCGGACCGGTTGTCAAAAGACAGCTTGCAACAGCCCTGGAAGGATTGGATGAAAAGCAACTCGGGGACCTGATGATAGCTTATGAGCCTGTCTGGGCCATCGGCACCGGTAAAGCAGCTACACCGGAAGGGGCTAATCAAGTCATAAAAACCCACATCCGGGAAGAACTGGCCAGATTAGCAGCACCGGAGATTGCCCAGCGGATGCGGGTGCTTTATGGTGGTTCGGTAAAACCAAATAATGCCGAAGATTTTTTCCAGCAACCGGATATCGATGGGGCGCTGGTTGGCGGTGCCAGCCTGCAGGCTGAGGCATTCTCAGCGATCACCAAAGCGGCTGCCGCTTAGCAGCCACTGCTATCGGAAAACAGAAAAAGAGGCTTCTGCATTGCAGCCTCTTTTTGGTTCTGGGCTGCTGCGATCATCCTGTCCCAAATTGCCTGTCGCCTGCGTCGCCTAATCCAGGCACAATATAAGCATGATCATTGAGATGGTCGTCGATGACCGCCAGATGCAGGGGGACATCGGGGTGGGCGCTTTGCATCGCATCCACACCTTCTGGAGCGGCAATGATCCCCAGGAACTTGATTTTCTGCACCCCCCATTCTTTGAGCACGTCTACAGTCGCTGTTGCCGAGCCGCCGGTAGCCAGCATGGGATCCAAGACCAAGCAAACCGATACTGTAGGTTCCAGCGGCAGCTTGTTGTAATACTCTACCGGTTGGAGTGTGTGTTCATCCCGGTAAAGGCCAATATGCCACACCTCTGCTGAGGGCATTAATCCCCAGATGCCTTCGACCATGCCCAGGCCAGCACGTAGGATCGGTACCAGTCCTATGGGCTGTTTGAGATCCATACCATCTGCCATGGCCAGCGGCGTTTCCACCTTTGTGGGAGCAATATCCAGGTCGGCCGTTGCTTCATAAGCTAACAGTGCGGAGATCTCCCGGATAAGTTCACGAAACTTTTTTGGATCTGTGGTCTTATCCCGCAAACGGGTCAGCTTGTGGGCAACAAGCGGATGGTTGGATTCAAATATTGTGTTCATGAGATCTCCCTGTGTCTGGTCCAGTTTCAAGCTGATTATATCCTGATGGGTGGATTTGTCACACATTCCATCGCATTTATATTGGGACTTCGGTATAATCCTAGGCATGAACGATGGACAACCTGATCGCTTGGTAGGAGCTGACAGCAAGCCGGGAGATTCCCTGGATTATGCCCTGCGTCCACAATCCTTGCAGAATATGGTGGGGCAGGACACGATCCGGGAAAACCTGGATATCCTGATCGCCGCCGCAAAACATCGCCAGGAAGCGCTTGATCATGTGCTTTTCTATGGGCCTCCTGGACTGGGGAAAACCACCCTGGCTCACATCCTGGCGATCGAGATGGGTGTCAATATCAAGATCACCTCTGGACCAGCAGTCGAACGCGCCGGTGATCTGGCAGCCATTCTAACCAATCTCAATCAAGGGGATATCCTCTTCATTGATGAGATCCATCGATTGGGAAGGGCAGTGGAAGAAGTCCTGTATCCTGCGATGGAGGATTATTCCCTGGATATAGTGATCGGCAAAGGTCCATCTGCCCGTTCGGTCAGATTGAAATTACCCCGGTTTACGATTGTAGGCGCGACAACCCGCCTGGCCCTGGTGACCGCCCCCTTGCGAGCACGGTTTGGAGCGGTATACAGGCTGGATTATTATTCGAAAGACGCAATTCATGAAATCATTCGCCAAGCTTCCAAGCAGCTTGAGGTGCCCAGTGAAGCTGAGGGAATCGCTGAAATCGCATCCCGGTCCAGAGGCACCCCCCGGGTGGCTTTGCGGTTGTTGCGGCGAGTACGGGATTATGCTCAGGTCAGGGGAGAGGGTAAGATCACAGCTGAAATCTCCCGACAAGCCCTGGATCTATTGAAAATTGATGGCCGAGGATTGGATTCCATGGACAGAAGCGTGCTGCAAGCAGTCGTGGTCAAATATCAGGGAGGACCTGTTGGATTAAAAACCATTGCTGCTTCCATCCGGGAAGACCCGGACACCATCATGGATGTTGTTGAGCCATATTTATTGCAGCTGGGTTTTATGCAGCGAACATCGCAGGGCAGGGTTGCCACCCAGCAGGCATACACACATCTAGGCTTGGAACCTCCTGAAGACGCAGTCCAACCCAGGCTGCTAGAGTAACGGGCGAATATGGATTTGTCCCTCATAGCCCGTATTCTGGCCTTCTTTGGTTTGATTTTATTGCTGGTTGCTGGACTGCTCTTGGTGCTGGATCGGCTGAATTTACCCCTGGGTGACCTGCCAGGGGATATCCGGATCGAACGCGGGAACTTCACCTGTGCCTTTCCTATTGTCACTTCCCTGGTGATATCCGTTGTGGTGACTCTCCTCCTCAATCTAGTGTTGTATTTCTTCAAGAAATAAAAGATAGTTGAATTGAAAACCTCAGATTTTAACTACCACCTGCCGAAGGAATTCATAGCCCAGCACCCGATATCCCCCCGGGATGGATCGCGATTGCTGGTATACGATCGAACGCGTGAATCAGTCCAGCATCGGATTTTCCGGGATCTGGTAGATCTTCTTGACCCTGGTGATCTGCTGGTTTTGAACCAAACCCGGGTCATCCGGGCCAGGCTGTATGGCAAAAAAGTGCCCACCGGTGGGAAAATTGAGCTGCTTCTGCTCCGGGAAGTGGATCATGGCTGCTGGGAGGCGATGGTAGGCGGTCAGGGACTCAAGCCGGGCAGCCGGATCGAGGTCAAAGAGGGACCGCAAGCGGTGATTGAGGAAGACCTGGGACGGTCGCTGCGGTTGATCCGTTTTATCTCCCCGGTCAAGGGCATACTCGAGGAAATCGGGGATGTGCCATTACCTCCTTACATTCAGGAAGTGCTGGACGAGCCGGAGCGGTATCAGACCATATACGCTCGTGAACCCGGTTCTGCCGCAGCGCCCACAGCAGGTCTCCATTTTACGGATGCGTTGATGGAAGCATTACGGGAAAAAGGTGTCAGATTCGCAGAAGTGACTTTGCATATTGGGCTGGACACTTTTGCGCCAGTGCATGAGGGGGATCCCAGGGATCATCAGATCCACCAGGAGTGGTGTCAGCTCACACCAGCAACTGCTGAGAAAATCCGCCAGGTGCGGGAACAGGGGGGGCGGGTGATTGCCGTGGGGACAACCTCGGTGCGCACCCTGGAGACAGCAGGAATCCACTCTCAGGATCCATTGCGTATAGCAGCATATGAAGGGCCAACGGACCTCTATATCCTGCCGGGATTTCAATTCCAGGTCGTGGATGCCTTGATCACAAACTTCCACCTGCCAGAATCGACTTTGCTGATGCTGGTAAGCGCATTTGCGGGACGAGAGCAGATTTTATCCTTGTATGATTTAGCCATCAGGGAAAAGTATCGGTTTTATTCCTTCGGGGATGCCATGCTGCTGATTTAAAACCTAGACATGAGAGAGTTCATTGACAGATAAGCGCGAAATTACTCCAGCAGGTTTGATCAATCTCTTCGCAGTGTATTTCATCTGGGGGAGCACCTACCTGGCGATCAGGATTGGCATCAAAGAAGGCTCGGGTTTCCAGCCCTTCTGGTTTGGAGGAATGCGTGTCCTGGCTGCGGGGGCGATCCTGGTCTTGCTCGGTGCCCTGCAGAAGAAAAAGGTCATTCCTACCAGGGATGACCTGCTGATCCTGGCAGCATCTGGCCTCCTGTTCTGGATTGGCGGAAACGGGTTGGTGATCCTCGCCGAGCAGCGCCTGGATTCAGGTCTGGCTGCCTTGATAATTGCCACCACGCCGCTCTGGGTGGCGACATTGGAATCCGTTTTGGACAGGAAAATGCCTTCATTATTGATGGTCCTTTCTCTGATCACTGGGTTTGGGGGAATAGTCATTCTCAGTTACCCCCTGTTAACTTCCGGGATCAGGGCCAATGTGCTTTCCATCCTGGCTTTATTTGCGGCCAGTGTGTCCTGGTCCTGTGGTCTGGTTCTTCAGTCCAGAAAGCCGGTTACTGTCAGCAGAGGTGTGAACTCGGGTTATCAGCAGTTGTTTGGGGGCTTGTTTTACACCCTGATCGCCCTTGGAGTGCGGGAGCCTTTGCCTGCTCCTACCCAGGAAGCATGGATGGCCTGGGGTTATCTGGTCGTGTTTGGCTCACTGATCGCTTTTACAGCTTTTGTCAGCGCCCTTCAGCTGCTCCCCGCCAGCCTGGTTACAACTTACGCGTACGTCAATCCGGTGATCGCAGTTTTCCTGGGGTGGTTGATCCTCAGGGAACCCATTACTGGATGGACTGTTGCGGGTGGGGTCCTGGTCCTGCTCGGAGTGAGCGGCATATTTCAGGTCAATAATCGACAACGGACCCAGCATGCAGAAAGCACACCAGCATAATTCCGTCTATGGCTGATAAGGTATAATCTAAAATCATCAGTCCAGGCAGGATCCGGGAGTGGTTATGCGCGCTGTAGATATCATCATCAAAAAACGGGATGGGGGAGAGTTAACCAAACAAGAGATCGATTTTTTCGTTCAGGGATTCACCGAAGGCTCAATTCCGGATTACCAGGCTTCAGCCTGGACCATGGCGATCCTGCTGAACGGTATGACACCCCAGGAGACCACTGATCTGACCATGGCCATGGTCAATTCCGGAGAGACCCTGGATTTATCATCCGTAGTTCCTCTGGCTGTCGATAAGCATTCCAGTGGAGGTGTAGGGGATAAGACCACCCTGGTGGTTGAGCCCTTGGTTGCTGCCTGCGGCCTGCCGGTGGGAAAGATGTCAGGCAGAGGATTAGGGTTCACTGGCGGCACCCTGGACAAGATGGAATCCATTCCTGGATTTCGCGTTGATCTCAGCCAGGAAGAATTTTTGGCTCAGCTGGACGAAATTGGGCTGGTGCTGTCTGGCCAAACAGCTGTGCTTGCCCCTGCTGATGGAAAATTCTACGCTTTGCGGGACGTATCCGGCACTGTGGATTCCATCCCACTGATTGCTTCCTCGATCATGAGTAAAAAGATCGCCGCTGGCGCGCAGGCCATCGTCCTTGATGTGAAAATCGGCCTGGGTGCCTTTATGGAAACCCAGGAAGAAGCCCGGGAGTTGGCGCAATTCATGGTGGACATCGCCCAACTTGCGGACAGGAAAGCAGCCGCTTTGATTTCGGACATGAATCAACCTCTGGGTGTTGCGGTTGGGAACATCCTGGAAGTCAAAGAAGCGATTGCCACACTGCGAGGCGGCGGCCCCAACAGTTTTCTTGAACATTGCCTGGATGTGACTGAGCAGATGCTGGTCTTAGGGGATGCGGCACAGACCGCGGAAGAGGCTCGCGAGATGGCCTTGAAAGCCCTCCAGGATGGATCAGCCTGGGAGCACTTCCTGGAATTGGTTGAAGCGCAGGGCGGGGATGTGAGTTATGTGGAAGATACAGCGAAATTCCCCCAGGCCGCAGTGATCAAATCGGTCCCTTCTCCGAAAAGCGGTTACCTGAGCCAAATCCATGCCCGGATTGTGGGGGAAACAGCTGTCGATCTTGGTGCTGGCAGGGAGAAAAAAGGTGATCCCATCGATCACACGGTGGGGATAGAGATCCTCAAGGAAGTAGGTGACTCAGTAGAAAAAGGCCAGGCATTGTTTGTCATCCATGCCTCATCAGCGGCTGCCGCGGACCAGGCTGAAAAGAGCCTGCTTGATGCCCACCAATGGAGCGACCAACCTGTTCCTGCTTTGCCACAGGTGTATGAAATCATCCATTGAGATCTGATCTAATTAGATTCCAGCTCCTGCAGCAGCAGGTCTGGTTTGTTGTGATATTTGTCGAGGGGGATTTCCCCCGCGTTTAATCGCAATAAGCGGTTGGTGAGAAAACGGTTGACCGGTGTGGGAACGCCCCAGTGCTCCCCGGCTCGGACAACTGCGCCATTCAAGGCGTTTACTTCTGTCTGTCCTCTTCCGCTGTGGAGGTCGATGTGAAAGGAGGGCATCTTCTCCCCCCGGCCTTTACCGATCATGCTCGATAAAACAGATTGGGAGACAGCGCCGGGCAGCGTTTTGACAGCTGCAGCCAATAAATTTACTGGTACCCCGGGGAGATTGACTGTTGGGATTTGTCCTTTCCTCATCACCCGAAAGCCTTCTCGGATTTGCTCCAGCTCCATCCTGAACAGGCCAGGATGGGCGTAGATCGCGGATGGGGTGAGATCAAGGATCGCTGAGCTGGCATTTCCCAGTAAGTTGATGATCAGTTTGGACCACTTCATTCCTTCAGCCGTGGCATATACCCGGCAGTTAAGAGCTGCTTGATTGAATGCTTGTTGAAATGCATTCACCCGGGGATGATCCCCGGCAATTCCCATCCCTCTTCGTTTTTGAACCTTGATCTTTCCTTTATCCAAACGGTCCACAGCGCTGGTCACTGTGCCCGGGATGACCCCCTGGTCACCCAGCGCATCAGCAAGTCTCTTTTCACCCTCAACGCCATTCTGCAAGCAAAGCACAGGGGGAAGAATATCCCTGAACTTGATCAGCTCTGGGAGAATAGCCTCAAGGTGGTAGGTTTTCAGCGCCAGGATTGCCAGCTGGTAATTTATTCGCTCCAGGATCGCTAAGCTGTCAAAAAAATCAACGCCGGTCAGGTGATGTTTATTCTCACCCAGGGTCAAATGCAGGCCTTGCTGTTTCAGGAGCGGGATATCGCGTTCTTTTTCAAGATAATGGACTTGGTGCCCAGCCAGCGCCAGACTGCCGCCAATATAGGTACCGATTGCACCTGCGCCAAAAATCAGGAAAGGCAACTTTTGATCATTGGTCATTGAACACGCTTAAGATGACTGGTGTTGTTATGCTCCACGATGATCCAGTTGTGATTTTGGGGTTCGTATCTGATTCTTGAATAGCCTGCATTTGAAAATCTAAAATTGGGCCCTTGAAAATTTGGTTGGGGGACCACACCAACCAAGGCCTGCATGACCATATTCAACAGCCCTCCGTGGGATATGACCAGATAATGGCCCGGAGGAAATTTCATAATTTGATTTAGGGCCGTTCCTGCCCGGAGGTACAGCTCCCATTGGCTTTCGCCTGTGTCAGCGATCGGTTCATAGAGGGGAATAAAATCCGGAGGGGGGAGGACCTGGAGGGCTTTTTCATGCAGCAATCCAGCCAGTTTGCCATTGTCCCGCTCCATCCAGATCGGGTCGTACTCCATCTCAAAACCAAGGGTACTGGCAAGCACCTCTGCTGTCTCTCTGGCTCTGCTTAACGGACTGCAGATGACCTTATCGAACTTCCAATCCCTGGATTGCCAATCCTTTGCCAGGGCCTGGACCTGTTGCATGCCTAACGCTGTTAAGGGATAATCTGCCTGCCCCTGGTGGCGGTTTTCCGCATTGCCGGTGGATTCACCGTGCCGTAACAATATGAAAGTAGAGGGTTCAAGTCGGCTTTTCTCTGGGACCATATAATTATTTCTTTCCTTTTGATGATCGGTCAAGTTTTGCCCCAGGAAGGATATCCACGCAGGAATTCTTCTCCCGAGACAGACCTTTTACCGGCCAGTTGGAGGCTGTCCAGGACCAGGATGCCCTGGCTGGTTCCAATGGCTGGTTTGCCTTCAAAGTGTAGTAACACGCCTGGACCGGGGGAGGTTACGGGGATGCTGGAAGCCCGGTGGACCAGCAGGCGTTTATTTTGCCAATTTGTGAAGGTCCCTGGCCAGGGAGAATAAGCGCGAACCATACGGGCCAGGTTATCTGCTGATTGATTGAAATCCAGTTCCCCAGATTTTTTTTCCAGCCTTCTGGCATAGGTTGCCAGTTTTGGGTCCTGGGGTTGGAGCTCGAGTTCGCCCCGCATGTATGGGGGAAGGGTTTTCACGAGCAGCTGGCTGCCGAGCGCAGCCAGGCGATCCGATAATTGCCCCGCGGTTTCTTCCGATTCGATAGGTACGGATTCCTGGGTGAGTATAGGACCATCATCCAGGCCGGGCCCCATTTTGATAACGGTCACACCGCTGTGGGAATCTCCGGCCAGGATCGCGGCATTGATGGGGGATGCTCCCCGCCAGCGGGGCAGCAGGGAGGCATGTAAATTCAGACATCCGCCTGGAGGTAATTCGAGCAGAGCTTTTTTAAGGATCTGTCCATAGGCGACCACGATGATCACATCCACCTGCCAATTTCCAATCACTTCCAGGGAAGGAGGTGCATTCGGATCCTCAGGTTGAAAGACGGGCAAACCAAGCTCCTGGGCGGTCTCTTTGATTGGGGGAGCGATCAGCTTTCGGCCCCTGCCAGAAGGGCGGTCCGGCTGGGTGATCACCCCCGCGAGGGTGTAATGATCGGCCAATTCCTTCAAAGAAGGGACAGCAAAATCAGGTGTGCCCATAAAGGCGATGCGAAGATCCATAGACCGATTTTAACATAGCTGTCATCAAATCGGGCCCAGTGTTGACCGTGAGGTAAATTAATTAATTCAAAGGGAGGGGTTAATTCTTCGAATCCCGGATTCCTACCGCAACCTGATCGCGGCCCCGTTCCTTGGCTCTGTATAGCGCCCGGTCAGCGATGATGACCAGTTCATCAGCATTATCCGTATGATCAGGTATGGTGGCAATCCCCTGGGAAATGGTAGGTTTGGGAAGCGTTTGGCCTTCAACATCAAATAGGGGGAGTTCAGAGAGTGTCCTGCGGATGCGATTGGCGACCATGTTAGCCTGGGTGATGGTGGCATTTGGCAGCACAACGCCAAATTCCTCTCCTCCCCATCTGCCAACAGTATCCGTTTTTTTGATATGAGATTGGATTGCCTGCACTGTGAGGCGCAGCACTTCATCTCCAACTACATGCCCATAGGTGTCGTTGTAGATCTTGAAATGATCAATGTCCAGCATGATCAGGGAAATAGGAATTATATTTGCGAGGGCTTTATCAGTTTCCTTGTAGAGAATTTCAATGAAATGGTTGTGGTTGCTCACGCCGGTCAACGAGTCCAGTTTGGCCTGTCTGTTGGCTTCCTCATAGTGGCGAGCGTTCTGAATGGACAGGGCTGCTTGTTGACTGATCTGTTCCAGTAACAGCTGGTCAGCCTTATCGAAGGCATTGGGGTCATAATTAGAAACAGCCAGCAGCCCGATAAATTCCTCATCCGCTAACAATGGCACGCCCAGCCAGGATCGCGAAAGCCGCTTGTCACCCACCATAACTGGTTTAACCGCCAGATTGTCGATTTCTTTGCGCAGATCTTTGATCAGGAGAGGTTTTTGCTGCTTGACAACCCAGCTCGATATACCCTGACTGGCATCCACCTGGGTAGGGGGGTAGCGTTTGCCCTGGTCGATCAGAATGCGGATGTCTAATTCGTGGCTTTCTGGCAGATAAAGGGCGACAAAATATGCATCACTGGGAATCACCTTGGAAATCTGGCTATAGATCAGTTCTGTGAGATCGTCAATTTTCAGGGTGCTGGTGATCGCTTTACCGATCTCATACAGCACTGCCAGGCGATCCGCTTGATCTTTCAAGTTTTTATTGAGTGTGTGGGACTCAGTATTATCGTGAAAAATGATCGTGTAGCCTATCAGCGATCCCTGAATGTCGCTCAATGGGATCTGGTTGAGCACATAGATCTTTTTATTTGATCCCAGCCCGGTGGTGATCAGCTTAACCGGGGTTTTCCCTTGTTTAGAAGAATTGATCCAATCAGTTAAGTCCGCGAGGATCTCTTCCGCTGATTTCCCGATCACCTTCGCCAGGGAAGCTCCCACGATCCTTTCACCCGCTGGATTGATATCAACGATCCGATCATTGAGATCGATGACGATGATGCCATCCCGCATGTTTTCAATGGTTGTAGCCCGCGCGATGGGAATGATATCCAGCAGACGGTGGTAATAGACCACAAAGACAATGATCAATCCCATGAACACAAAGCTCAAAGCGGTCAGATTAAGCAGCGGGAAGGGATTACCTGTCGAGAGGGTGATATAGTTGGCGATGCCTGGAAATAATCCAGCCAGAATGATTAAAAATGTTTGCTGCCGCAGGCCCCGTGGGGTATGGAAATAATTCTGGATCAACAAGAACAGACCCGCTAAATACAGACCGTGGGAATACACAGCGTTGATCCAGAACCAGATTCCAAAATCCTGGTTGAGCACGATAATCCCCCTGGTTTTCGACAGGCTCAAGTCCACCCAGACCAGATTATGGAATTGATTGGTGAAAGCTAAGATGATGGTAGCAATCGGGATCCAGGAGAAGATAAGATAAAAAGTACGCCTCGAGGGGCGGTGGTGGTTGGTATACCGCAGGCAAAATAACAGCCAAAACACCGTCGTCCAGGCGATGCCCAGGTACTGCAGTTGAACCCAGAAGACCTTGGGTTCCAAATTGATGAAGACGGTTTCGATCGCTGATCCGATCGACCAAATGGCGATGGTGATGAACAGCAGGGTCAAGGGGGCAGCGCCAGTGGTGGCGCGGAGTTTCCAGAGCCTAAGGGCCGCAACCAGGGCCAGTACGCCAGCCAGCGCTGAAGGTATCACGGAATAAGAAAACTGTACCTGGGTCATAGCTGATTTATCTCATCCATCCCTGCTGGGGATGGCCTAACTCTCACCTGTTTTGGGGCTGAAAAGATCGAAATAGAATGTCGCACCTTTCCCTTCCTCTGACTCAGCCCAGATGCTTCCGTTGTGCTTGTTGATGATCAATTTTGCTAGGGTCAAACCGATCCCGCTGCCCGGATCGTCTTCCAGATTGTCCAGTTTTTGGAATTTGCTAAAAACGACGTCATGGGCATCAGGGTTGAAACCAATTCCGTTATCCCGCACATAATAAATCACTCGATTGGGGTCAGGGTCTGGTTGGTAACCGACCCGGATTACCGGGGTTTCCTGTCCGGCAGTATATTTGATTCCGTTGCTGATCAAGATCTCAAATACCAATTCCAGCAGATCAGGGTCCGCCCGGCAAATCGGTAGATCTTTGACGATGGTTTCGATCTTGTTTTCTTTGATCTCTTTACTGTAGGATTTAAATATCTTCTTGACCACCTTTGCTGGATCGATATCTTCCAGGGATAATTCCTGCTGACTGAGCTGTGAGATCTGCAGCAGGTCATTGATTTGCTGGTTTACCAATGCAGCGCTGGATTGGATTTCGATCAGGGCCTCCAACTCACCCTCATTGAGGTCATTAGCGCTCTTTCTGATAATTTTCTTAGCCTTGTCCTGGATGGTTAAAATTGGCCTTAACAAATCAGTCGATAGGGAATAGGTCAGCGATTCCAATTCCTGATTTGCGGCCGTTAAATTATCTCCTAGCAAGGATAATCTTTCATTAGCTGCTTGGTAATCATCAAGAATATTTGTCAGGGCGATATTAAGCCGCTCGACCTCGGTGATCCGTTCGTTGAGTTCCTGTGTCCTGTCATCAACGACATCTTCTAATTGCAGCTGGTAATCACTCAACTTATCCTCAATCGCTTTCTGGGCGCTGATATCGGTGTGAGTCCCTACAAATCGCAGAGGATTCCCCACCTCATCTTGTTCGGTGATTTTTCCCCGCCCCATGATCCACAACCAGCTGCCATCTTTCTTGAGAAACCTGAACTCAACGTTAAAGCGGTCAATCTCACCCTGAAGATGCGCTTCGGCTTCCCTGAAAACATGGTCGACGTCATCCGGGTGAACTCTTCTCCGGAACTCTTCCAACTCATAAGGGAATTCATCGACTTCATACCCGGCCATGGTGTAATAGCGGGGATCGAAGGTGACCTGATCTGTTTTCAAATCCCAATCCCACATCCCATCATTGGTGACCAGGGAGAAGACAGACAGCGTTTCTTCGCTCTCCCGGAGCGCTGATTCAATGCTGAGGAACCCAGTCATGTCAGTCGCTGTGGTAAGGATCAATGTCCTGCCGTCTGCCAGGTCAGGCAGCCTGTTCCAGCTCGTGTACCACTTCAACGACTCACCGTTATTCTTGTAGATATCAAAGAAACCTTCCTGCCTGGATGCCTCACCCCGGATCAACTGGTCGAGGATGGCTACAATTTGGGGGCTGTTCTCACGAAACATATGATCCAGCCAATCCTTGAACTTAGGCAGGTCTTGGGGAGCATGTCCAGTGCTCTGAATCCAGGCGCTGTTCACCAGCAGAATCTCACCGTTTTCAGCGTGGAGCATGGTCGGAAAGGGGAGTTCCATCAGGGAGGATTTGAGCCGATTCTCGCTCAGGCGGAGCAGGGACTCAGCCTCCTCGCGAGCCTTGATCTCAGCCTGTAATTCCAGATTTGTGCTTTTTAAGGTTATTTCTTTATTGGTCAGTTCTCTGAAATACTGATCATAACGCAGCATGATTAGAATCAGTACAGTAGCTGCCAGAAAGAGGTTAGCGATGTTGATCAAGATGATTGCGATCGGTGTGAATTCGATCAGCGGGGTCGGGGTCAATCCCCGCACATCTAGAAAATAAAGTGCCAGGTAGGCGGCAGTACTGATACCTGCCAAGTGGAAGGCATACATCTCTCCCAGGATCAAGCCGCCCATGATGGCGATAGCGATATAGGAAGAAAAGAACTGGCTCTTGAACCCGCCGCTGAAGAGGATTATGCCTGTGTCAAAAGCCCACACCGCAGTGATAAAAAGCAGGGCTGCGACTTGTGTGCGGGCCTTGCGGTTGAGGACTTGGACCAGGAAGATCACCAGCATGATCCCCATCGTGATACTCACCCCTGTTGTTGGATTTTCAAAGATGAATGGTGTGATGGTTAAGGTGCCTAATCCGATCATCAGCACCATGGAGGATAAAATATGGATGATTTCAGCTTTGCGCTGCAGGTCCGGATCCTCATACTGGGGGATTCTCACCCAGCTCTCCAAGCCCTGGATGAAATTCTCTATGAAATGAGGTTGGGCTGGTTTTTCATTCATATTCGTGGTTAATCCCATTCTTAAGTGGGTCCTGCGCAGCAGGTTCGATGCCGTGGTCCTTTAGTTGCTGGCGGAGCTCCTTGATGGCGCCTTTTAATTCGATCATCCGGATTTCCCGCCCGGTCATATGCTCCACCATTTTGGTAAGTTCTTTGGTCCGTTCCATGATGCGGGATTCTAGGGTTTCCGCGTATTGTGTGACCTGTTGATAGAGGCGGGCATTTTGGATAGCCTGGGCTGCCTGGGAGGCAAAGAGAATGGCCAGCTTGGCTTCTGGAGAGCCAAAAGCAGATTGTTCATGGCTGTCCATGGTGATATAACCGATGAAATTGTCCTGAATGATCAGCGGCACGCCCAGCCAGCCTTTGACGTGGTGCATCTGGCCCCAACCCTGAAATCTGGCATCCCGCATCGCGTTATCAATGATGATCGGTTTTCTCTTCGTGTACATCTCTTGAAAGAGCGGATTGGAAGTTGGAAAACTTTTCCCGATTACAAGATCTGGATGGGGATGATTGATGACGGTCTCGATCCGCAGCTCCCCACCTTCATAAAGGAAGATTGATGCGCTGTCAAAAGCCAGGGTTTCTTCCAGCTTTTCTAGGATCAGCTCTAAAAGTTCGCTCAAGGAGAGAGTGGATGATAGCGATTGGGTCACCGTGTGCAGAGCTTCCAGCTGTTCGGCGTATTCCTGGATCTCTTCCCGGATCCTGACCCGTTCTGTGATGTCCTGGGTTGTCCCAACCATGCGGATGGGTGAGCGATCCCGGTCCCGCTCGACAACCCGGCCTTGATTGAGGATCCACACCCAGTGGCCAAGTTTGTGTTTCATGCGGATCTCAGCCTGGTAATGATAGATATCACCAGCAAAATGCTTCAGGATCCGTTTGTTTGAGACCTCAAGGTCCGCTGGATGGCAGAGATCTTCCCACTCTTCAATGCTCAGGGGGTCAAAGTCAGCCTTTTTGTACCCGATTAACTCTGCCCAGCGGTTGTTGATCTCGATCAGATCGGTTTTGATATCCCAGTCCCAGAGTCCCGCGCCGGTCCCGGTGAGGGCCAGATCGAGGTTCTCATGGCTTTGGCGCATTTTTTGCTGGGTTGAGATCCAATTGGTATTGTCTCGGATCGTTCCCTGGAACGCGGTGACTTCCCCTGCATCTGATAGGATGGCCGAGGTGGTTAACAACGTGTGGAGGACATTTCCATCCTTGTCAACCATATCCACCGGCAGGTCCTGGACAGATTCCCTGCGTTCAATTTCCAGTAAGATCCGGGGCCGGTCCTGGGGGTTGAGGTATATCTGGTGGACCGGGATTTGAAAAAGCTCCTCCTGGGAGTCATACCCAAAGAGTGTGACCGTAGCCTGGTTGGCATCCAGCCAGCGTCCGTCCTTGGTGGTGATGAAGACCGGATCTTTGGAGGTCATGAAAAAGCGCCGGAATTTTTCTTCACTTTCCTTGAGGGACTGGGTGTGCTTGTGAAGCAGCCGTCGCAGCAGGAGGGTGTAAATGATGAAGATCACGATCAAACCCGCGGCCAGCGAAACGCCCAGGGTCAGCCAGGGGGATTCCGCCTGAAGAGGAGGGATCGCTGCTGGGTGGTAGAACAAGAAGCGCTTGGTGATCAAAACCAATCTTGAGAGAGGTAGGCTGCTCATGCGATTCCAGTTAGCACTGTACTAATTTGGATTTTCATCATCCTTATTATTATAGTAGATGGCAGGGAAAAAATGGCTCGATCATCATCCACCTAACCGAATTGACGAGTGGGTAAAACGGGGAAGGATCAACCCGGGGATGGAGATAACAAAGATGTAGGGTTTTATAAACCAGATAGAATGGAATAACAGTGGCTGAGGATTGATTTTTAATTGGGAAATAAGGTTTCCAGATTCAAGAGTAGGGCGGGTGGGACTCGAACCCACACGGTTTAACCCGGGGGATTTTAAGTCCCCTGCGTCTGCCAATTCCGCCACCGCCCCGGACTCTTTCGGTTTTAATTGTACACTCCCTGACAAAAGGGTCAAGGTCTTTATCCGGACTGATCCTTAAAATAATGCGTTGGCTAGCAGCGATCGGTATTCTTCTGTGATCGGATGATCTCCGCCCAGCAGGGCAAAGACCCCCAAGATGGCATTATGCGCATTCCCTCTTCGGTAGTGCTTGTCCTTCTTGAGAATTTCCAGCAAGCCGTCCAGGGCAGCCGGGATCTGGTCCTGCTCGATCAACCCCAGGGCCCGGGTATAAATGGCATCCAGGGGCTCCCCGGTGTCTCCCAGGCGGTCCCGGGCCTGGAGCTGTTCTGCCAGCGGGACCAATTTTTCCGCGGTCTGGAACTCCCGGCTGGCGGGGAAATGATGCAGGATGGTCAGGGCTTCCAGATACTCCCCCTGCCACAGCAGACTCTTTGCCAGCAGCAGCTTGGCTGGCGGATTGCCAGGGACCATCTCTAATATTTCCAGACAGGTGTCTTCTACCGCGTGGAATTGGCGGTCTCGCAGGTAACTGGAGGCTTTTTCCAGCAGCAGACTTTCCGGGCCAGGGACGAATTTTTTAAGGTAATCCTCAATTTGCTGGTCAGTGTGCTTTCCTTCCAGCTGGCCGGTGACCCGCCTTTCTACAAAGGTCTTGATGGTAGGCACGGTATGCACCTGGTAGTTTTTAGTAAGCCTGGGATTGTTTTCTACGTCCACCTGAGCCAGCCTGAAGTGGCCGGCATATTGAGCTGCCAGGGATTCCAGGCTCTCGGTGACCTGCTGGCAGTCCAGGCACCATTTGGCCCAGAAATCGACCACAACTGGCAGGATCTGGGAGTGTTCCAGCACCTGGAGTTCAAAATTCTTTTCGTCAGCGATGATGATATCTGGTCCGTTCACTATGCCCTTTACTCGTCTTCCGCGATCATGCCGGGCTGCTCAAGGTCTATCACTTCCCCATGGTGATTGATCCGGACCTTAAATCCAGTCATCCCCATATAAGCCCGGCCTTCTTCTGGCAGCCCTTCCTGCAGCAGTTGATCAAATTGCCTGTCGATATTCTTGAACTGTTCCAGGAAAATGGCCCGGGAAAAGATGTCCTCCTGGCCGGTCATTTTTGCGACCTGTTCAGTGAGGATCTCCTCATGGCCTGCGATTTGTTCTCCCAGCATCTCCAGAACCTGGCGATCAACCTGCTCTGAGGGGATGTGCCTGCGAAAGCCGTCATCATCCACCACATAACAGGGCTCATCGCCAATGCTTGTGGTTTCTACCACTTGGTCGTTTTCGTCAAAAACCAGACCTGAAAATAGAGGTTCGCTGTGCATCACAACCTGCTCCCTGAACCGATAAAGACTAATTCACGATCCTATTCTAATCCCTTCCATGCGGTTGGAAAATAAGAACCATATAAAAACCGCTGAGGGTGATCTTGGGATGGAACTAGAAGATGGCTACCTGGGTTCCATACACGTTGTAGGTGGACTGCATATGATAGGGGACTTGTGGCAGGGTCCAGCGATAGAACCATTTGGATGCTTTGCTGGGCAGGTTGATACAGCCATGGCTGCGGGCTTTGCCGAAATCGTTGTGCCAGTAAGTGCCATGAAAGGCTATCCCGCTTTCAGTGATATACATGATCCAGGGCACACCGGGCAGGTCATATCCGTTATAAGCCAGATTCCCTGCCGCCATGTGCCGGGAAGGGCGTTTATGGTTCGTGATGTGGTAGCCTGTGGGGGTTTCGTATTTGCCGGTCGAAAAATCTCCGCCAGTGGAAGCCCGGGTCATGTAGACTGGTTTGTTGTATTCGAAGGCGGTGACGGTCTGCTGGCTGGTGTCAACCTCGATTCTTTTTTCGTAGCTGGGGACATCCGGGGAGATCAGGCTTAATTCACTTGCCGGCATGATTCGTAAATGCGCAGCTGGGACGTAATAGGAAAGATCCCATTTATCTTCCAGGATGTGATAATAAGGAATCCCATCCGGGCCATTGACCACCTCTTTTATCCAATGCGTAGTTTCGAAATAGAAGCGGTAGGCAACATGATAGCGTTCCCCGGGATTCCAGAGGGCATCGGTAAAAGGTACGGTGACTTCGGCCAGCAAACCTTCTTCAGGAATTTCAGTCACTACCGGGTTGGTTGCTGTCCGGACTGGTTGAATGCCGCTTGAATGCGCAAATCCCTCATTGCCAACCCGATACCAGATCCGATTGTGGGTGGGATCCCCATTGCCGAGGGCTATACTGGTAATTGGAAAGACCGCGTCTTGCCAGTGGATGCGGATTTTTTCACTCTCATAGGTGGGTTCTTGATATGTGTAGATGTTTTCGTAGATCACCCGCCCCTGCTGGCCGGCATAAAGATAGGAGACCGGTTTAAGTTGGTGCCCAACCAGGCTGGCTAAGCCCAGGCCACTTAAGTTCAGAAAATCCTTTCGGGTGAGTCTGTTCGTCATGTTAGTAATGGATGTTAACCAGTGTGCCGACGCTGGCGAAATAGAATGCCCACTTTGCATCCTCATTGCGCATGTTGATGCAGCCGTGGCTCATTGGGTAGCCGAAGTTATTGTGCCAATAAGTGCCGTGAATGCCGTATCCATTGTAGAAGTACATTGTCCAGGGAACGTTTGGCAGATAATATCCCGGGCCAGCCATCAAGGTTGAAGTGTATTTAACATAGATCCTGAATCGTCCGGTGACAGTTGGTGTGGCTGGCAGTCCTGTGGAAACGACGAATGTCTTGACCAGTTTATGGCCGTCATAGGCATGCATGCGCTGGGTGGATAAGTTGATGTCAAACCAGCGCTCATCCGGGTAAACGCCCGGAGGCAGGACGGGCCTGATATAGGATGGATAGGTGTTGGGGGCCTTGGTTGGCAGCGGCGTGGGGGTGATAGTGGGTGTGGGAGTGAGTGTCGGTGTTGGGGTCGGTGTGGGTGTGTTGGTGGGTGTCGGTGTATAGGTCACTTTGCGGACGTTCTCCCCCGGGGCAAGAGTGATCTGAGGCGTGGTCTGCATGTCTGGGAGAGCAAAGGAAAACTCCGGAGTCCACAACCAGACCACAACAACAGTCACCAGGATCAGGATGGCTGTCGACCAGGAGATCAGGGAGGGTCGATGGATCGTCAGCGGTTTATCAGCGATGAAAACTGGCAGCTCGGTTTTGGGAGGTGTTCTGGAACGATCTGATTTCCGCAGCCGTTGAATGGCCCAGTGCATGCCTTTTTTGGCCTGCCTGCTGGTTGGATTGATTTCCAGGGCTTTCTTCAAATAGGAGATACTTGCTTCAGGTGAGGAGACAGATGCCAGGTAGAGCCAGGGTTCTTCATGCTCCGGCGCCATCTTAACTGCCCGGAATGCCAGGCGCCTGGCCTGCTGAAGGTCACCCTTCTTCAGGGCTTCCTTGGCACTCTGGAGCAATTCGTAAACAGCTTCTGGTAGTCTATTGGTCATCATTGTTCTGGAGATATTTCCTCACGATTCAAATAGCACATGATGCCTGCTGTGATGCCTTCGGCAACCAGCGAGGGGTTCTTGGTCAGTAGCTCGCGATCCTGATTCATATATCCAGTCTCGATGATCACAGCAGGTGTGTTGGGGTCAACTTCCCCAAAGGCGTGATAACTGGTCATATCCTCAGTGATCCTGTGGTCATAGCGCAGACCGGTAGCTTCACCATAGCGGTTCTGGAGGCAGGCCATCAGCCTGGCTGCTTGTTCAGGACGTTTGTTGTCGGCTGCCTCAGCGATCTTGAATCCTGTGCCTAACTCAGGGATATATTCGCAAGTATCAGCATGGATGGATATTAGCGCGTTGCTTTGATATCCTTCCAGATGGCCGTCAAATTCTTTGAGCAGGTCGACCTTTACTCCTTCAGATTGTAAATACTGCCGGGTGAGATCAGCGATGGTGTAGTTGATATCCACTTCCATGTACCCCCCCAGGCTGTCGGGACAGATTGCACCAGTATCATGGCCCCAGTGACCAACTACCAGGCCAACATGGAGCTCCACTTCCTGCGTGGCAGGAGAGGAGATCTCATTACCAGTTCCTGGTTGAAAGAGGGTTGAACTGAGCCCCATACCTGTGGCAGGCAGGGCAGTGAATAGGGTAGAAGCAAGAACAGCAGCCAGCAGTACGTTAAAGGCCGCTTTGAAGGTCTGATTGCCAGCGCCGTTTACGGGCTGCCTTGCTTGAAAATCGTTTTGTTTTGTCATTCCGTTATAATACTAGTAAAAGGTAACCCGGAATCTGCTTTTATTTTACCGTATTTTTCGTATAGCGACATAGTACCTTTCCGAGATGTTAATATTCGCTTATTTTTACTGAACAGGGGAGTTTTCGATCATTTGTTCGGTGTTGAGGTCGAAAACCCACCGAATGCTCAAAATACAAGGATATCATCCCTAATCACTCAAGTGCAAGATTATGACCAGTCAAATTTCAGCAGCTGAACGACAATTCCTCCTTAAAACTGCTCGCCAGGCGATCGCAGGGGCCCTCCAGGGAGATAAAATACCTGCCATTGACCTGGATGAGCTTCCACCAGCCCTCCGTGAACCAGGGGCCTGTTTTGTCACCCTGACCCTCAACGGCAAACTGCGAGGTTGTGTGGGATCAATTGAGCCCAGCCGGGCATTGATCTTTGATGTCCGGGACCGGGCTATCGCGGCTGCTTTCAAGGATCCTCGTTTCCCTCCCCTTACAGCCCCTGAGCTTGAGGACCTGGTTATCGAAATTTCAGCCTTGACCAAACCAGAAGCGCTTGATTATCAGGGTCCACAGGACCTAGCGCAAAAGTTGAGGGTAGGGGTTGATGGTGTGGTCCTGAAAAGCCATTCCAGGAAAGCGACCTTCCTTCCTCAGGTTTGGGAGAAGCTGCCGGAGCCTGAACTTTTCCTTTCCAGGCTGTGTTTGAAAATGGGTCTGGCACAAGAAGCTTGGCGCTTTCATCAGATGGAAGTTGAAATTTACCAGGTGGAAAAGTTCACCGAAATGGATTTTAGAGAGGAATGATAGCTTCCTCACCCCTGGGGTAGATGGTTATTTCACCACCCGGCTGGCAGATCATGGTTTCTTTTTCCTGGATCGTGATTTCAATTCCTCGATAAAAGATCTGAATGGGGTGTATCTGAGGAAGGTTTTCCTTTAACAGAAGTTCCCTGTTCCCCTGGAACTCGACCCCCGAGAGCGCTAACATCAAACCCATTGGCAGGCTGCTCTCCAGTTGGTTTGGCTTTCCCATGCCCAGCCCGGTATCAGGGTCCCAGCTGTTGTACAGGCATCCTCTCTGGCGGAGGTTGATTGCGGCTGCATCCAGCCAGCCTCCAAGAATCTCTCCAGCCAGTTGGGAGTAACCATTCCTGATCAATCCCTGGACTACCAGCAGGTTCATGGGCAGTGAGACTAGCGATTTCTCTGGACGGGGGAGGGATTGATAGCCGAAAGGAGACCAGAAAGGTGCGGACTCAGCCAGGGCGGCTGAGATTGATTTCTGGCTTATTTCCGCCGGCAATGAGCTCGACCAGAGCGCAAGAGTGAGACTGAGGTCCCACCTATCCGTCCTGGCCGCATTGAGATGTAATTCCTGATTATTTCCCAAACCGTCCACAACACAATGGTCCAACCGGGAGAAGATGCTCTGGGTAACTCCCAGGCCATAATCTTGCTGCCACAGGAATTGCTGGGCGGTCAGTTCTTCGATCCGGTGCCTTCCCAGCCAATCCCTGCCGTGCAGGGTGACCGATAAGCGATCAGGAAAACGTTGAGTGGCAGGTCCCCGGACAAGCACTTCCAGTCGGGCAGGATCAGGCAGCGTTGATTGGAGGAGGTGCCAGCCATCAAGCAGTGGATTTGAAAGAGAGCAACCCTCCTGGCTGTGATGGCTGAGATGGTCCCGGGACTGGAACCTGCTTTGCTCATCCTGCCAGGAATCGAGGATGAAATTCCGCAAGGTTTTCTGGCGCTCATTCCATTGAGTGTCCGGAGGGGTACTGGAATACATCTGCTGCAGTTTTCCTAGCTGGGATATCTCGTTGTCCAGCAGGGCAGCTAAACCGGGTGTTTCTAGAGCATGGTCACCTGGTTCGATCTCGTCCCTCCTGGTTCCATTCTGCTGCGGAGGGGCCAAAGGATAAAAATCCCTGCCGGGTTCCTCAGGAATGCTGTCTCCATCTCTGTCATTTTCAGTGGAGAACCAGGTCGTCAGGTTCCTGGAAACCCAGGGGATATACTGTCCCAGGAGGGTTGGATTCAGACCTGCCCCCAGCGCGCGCCAGAGCAGCTCAGCCAGCAGGGGAAGGGGGGTCGAATTGGCATTTTTCTCCCCCTCAGCTGCATTAATCAGCCCTTCCAGGCAGGAAGGATCAAAGGGAATGAGCGCTAACAACAGCTGCCAGGCCCCCAAAGGTGTCAGGCCAGGGTCGGAGATATTGCTGCTCTCCCTTTGCAGGAGTAACTGGTTGAGAGTCAACCGGGCTTGGCGCTGCGAAAAAGCCAGGGAAAAATCCCAGTCGTCATTCCCTGTTTTGATCTGGAGCTGATTGGAGAGGTCAATTTTTCTGCGGGAGATCTCTCCCTTCCAGTCCAACTTGATGGTCTCCTCCAAGAATTCACGGGCGTTGGCAGCTGAATTGCAGCTTACTAATACCCAGCGGATCTCTCCCTTTTCAGCAGGTCCCAGGACCGCTGCTGCCTGAAGTTGATTGGTGCTGGGGGAGGTGAGAAATTTTTCCCCGGTCAGGAAAAGGAGTTGATTGCTGGGGATGGTACGGCTGGTTAAGATTGTCCGTCCCTGGAAATTTTCTTGAGTAAAGGGAACTTTTTTTCCTTTGAGTTCTCCCTGGCAAAATAATTTCAGACTGATCTCCCTGGGCTGAGAGGATTTATTTTCTAAAACGTGGGACCCACAGATCACTCGCGGATCTGGGACCCAGTGTGTGACTGCCGCGGCCAGATCCGGAAGTGGCTGGTAGTGAAATGCGATCCAATCCCAGTCCATGTGGTCGAGGATAGGCGGCTGTGGGAACTCTTTGGATGAAGGGAGGTCAGGGGGTTTTTCATCATACACAGCTTGCAGGGTGAGGGCCTGCCCCCGATTTTCGGTGATCCTGTTAACCTCAAGGGCCGGAAAGGAAGCTGTGCCCGTGGTGATCACCTGGTTGAGTATAAAATCAGCCAGGGGGTGGTCGAACCGCTTCCTCCCACTGAGGGCAAGGGATTGTGGCAGCGGACGGTTCCAGGGGATGTGAATCATGGGGTAATTGTAAAGTCTGTCTGATTAGGGGTCAAATGGGAATAGTGAAAACAGCCTTGTTAGATTAGGAAGGAAGGGAAAGAATGCCTGAATTATGCTAGAATTACTCAAGATCAGCAGATCCATTCATCTGCATCACTCGGGAACATTATGAAAGAATCCGAACATCAATCAAAATCCCCCCAGGAGTCCTCTGGCCAGGAAGAAGGTCCCGGGAAGGAAGAGAATCACAATCAGCAGGATCTTCCTCACCAGGAACCTTTTATTTTTTCCGATGAGGAGGAACAGGAGAGGGAATCTGTTCCTAAACCAACAAATAATGCTGCTGATGAGTCAGTTGACCGCAAAGAAAGTGCTGGAGCGACACCTTCCCCTGATTTCCTCAAAGATCTGGACGCAGACCTGGAGCCGACAGAGGCCCTGGATGAAGCGGAGACTGAACGGGTAAAATCACCTCTTGATGAAACGCCGCCGCCATCCTTAGGCACCACACCCCATACGCCGCCTCCGGCGCTGGATGAACGGGGGATGCCTCTTCCTCGCCGATTGGACCAAACACCACCCCGCGGCAGCACGCTGCCCCCCGCTGGCACCCGCACAAAGCCCGGGGCCCAGAAACGCCCGCTCCCCCAGGCACCGCGCTCAAAATTTTTAGACTGGTGGAAGTCAAAAGGCCCAGGGGGCTGGGGTAAAAGCCAGACCTGGGGTTGTTTTTTGCGCATGTTTGTGATCGCACTGTTCTGTGCTGTGGTTCTGGCGATCATCGCCGGTTCCCTGGCGATCTTCCACTATAACCGGATCGCCGCCACGCTGCCAGAAGTCCAGGATTTACGGGACCAGGCTGCTCAATTCGAAACCACCCGCATCCTGGATCGTGATGGCAATGTGCTCTACGAACTGCTGGATCCCACCGCTGGCCGCAGGACCTATGTTCCCCTGGATGAGATCTCCCCTTATATGGTAGCCGCAATCATCGCTACGGAGGATGCCAATTTTTACAGCCACCCTGGATATGATGTTTGGGCAATTGCCCGGTCTTTTTATTACAACCTGATCAGCGACGAAATTGTCTCAGGAGCATCCACCATAACCCAGCAGTTGACCAGGTTGCTGCTGCTTTCCCCTGAGGAACAGGTCAGCAGGACCTATACCCGGAAGCTCCGGGAGGCCATTCTGGCAGCGGAAATCACCCGCCAATATACCAAGGATGAGATCCTGGAACTGTATTTGAATGAGATCAACTTTGGAAATCTGGCATATGGCGTGGAAGCAGCTGCCCAGACCTATTTTGACACCTCCGCGAAAAACCTGACCCTGGGACAGGCATCCTTTTTAGCAGGGCTGCCTCAGCTTCCTGCTGTCTATGATATCTATACCAACCGCGATGTTACTCTTGGCCGGCATGAGAATGTCCTGGTTCTGATGTACCAGACCAGCCAGGAACAGGGATGTATCCGGGTTAGCAATAACCAGCAGCCGATCTGTGTTGGGCCTGGAGAAGCGTTGGCTGCTTCGGAAGAGATCAAGAATTATGATTTCCAGAAACCAGACACAGAACTCCGCTATCCGCACTGGGTGTTCTACATCAGTTCCCTGCTGGAAAATACCTATGATGCCCAAACCATTTACCGCTCCGGCTTCACAGTATACACCACCCTGGATCCCGAGCTGCAAGACCGGGCCCAGGAAATTGTCAGGGAGCAGGTGGACAGTTTGCAGGCCAAGCATGTCACTAATGGCGCCCTGGTTGCTATCAAACCCAGCACCGGGGAGATCCTGGCCATGGTGGGTTCAGCTGATTTCGAAAACAAGGAAATCCAGGGCGAGATCAATATGTCTGTCATCCCCCGTCAGCCTGGCTCGTCCATCAAACCACTGACATATCTGGCAGCTTTTGAGAAAGGTTGGACACCAGCCACCCTGATCTGGGATGTGCCCTCAGAGTTTCCACCTTCCGGGGATCCCAATGACCCCCGCGATCCCTACAAACCGGTCAACTATGATGGAAGATTCCATGGTCCGGTGACTGTGCGGACAGCCCTGGCAAACTCTTATAATGTTCCCGCGGTCAAAACCCTGGATTTTGTGGGCATTTATGACAATCCTGATACCGAAGTCGAAGAGGGTTTGATCGCTTTCGCCAGGCGGATGGGGATCACCACCCTGATCCGGAATGATTATGGACTGTCGCTAACCCTGGGGGGAGGGGAGGTCACGCTGTTGGAACTGACCGGGGCTTATGCCACCATGGCCAACGGCGGGAGACAGGTCCCTCCTGTGGCTATCACTCACATCGAGGATTACCAGGGTAATCTGGTCTATGAATACCAGCAACCCCCTGGCGAGCAGGTGATCAGGCCGGAACACGCCTATTTGATCTCATCCATTCTTTCCGACGCCTACGCCCGGATCGCAGCTTTTGGCACCAATCCTGTCATCAACCTGCCGTTCAAGGCAGCTGCTAAGACCGGCACTACCAACGATTTCCGGGATAACTGGACGCTGGGATACACGCCGGACCTGGCTGTGGGTGTTTGGGTCGGAAACGCGGATTACACACCGATGCGGGATACTTCCGGATTAACGGGGGCAGCGCCCATCTGGGCGGATTTCATGCAGGAAGGGATTCAGATCCTCACCGGAGGAAATCCCAGCGGTTTCTCGAGGCCAGCGGGAATCGTAGAGCGTGTGATTTGTGCTGTATCGGGCACGGAGCCTTCTAAGTTCTGTCCCAGCCAGCGCAGTGAATATTTCGCCGCTGACCAGCCTCCCTTGCCCGCCGATCAGGACCTGTGGGAGGAGGTGATCATTGACACCTGGACCAACAAACTCTACACACCTGAATGTCCTGGCTATACGGTGGAAAAAGTGGGGATAAAAGTTGAGGATCCCTGGGCCATCCAATGGTTGGAGGAGGAAAAAGCTGGCAAAGATTGGGCGAAAAGCATGGGTTTGACCAGGAAACCTTATGTGATTGATGAGGATAACCTGTGTCAGGTGACAGATTCCCGGCCCTTGTTGGAGTTCGCATCTCCCCGGGATGAACAAATTGTGACTGAAAACCCGCTGGTTGTCTTTGCCCGGGTGGACGCTACCAGCAGATTTGAAAATGCCCGCCTGGAATACGGACCTGGTCAGGATCCTGTGCAGTGGGAATTACTGGAAACCATCCCCAACCCCCTGACTGGGATCAGCGAGATCATCTCCTGGGACCTGAGCGAGCTGCCTTCTGGATGGGTCACGCTGCGGCTGTTCATGAATGCGGTCAATGAAGGCTATGCCGAGCAGGAGATCCAGATCGATCTCCAGGTGCCCACCCCGACACCGACGCCAACGCCCACCGCAACACCCACGGAGACCCCCACGCCAACCCTGACCCCGACAGCGACCAACACGCCAACACCGACGGAGACGTCAACGCCAACACCAACCCACACGGCTACAAATACACCACCTTAATCAAGGCTAAGGTCAGATCAGCGGCAGCTGGGGGGAATCAGAGGTGAAAGGATCCAGGCAGCAGCGTTCCTTGAAGTTCTCTCTTGTCAATCCCCCCTGTTCCTGTAAGCGGCGCAAATGCCGGAATTTGATCAGCTGCCACTGGTCTTGGATGATCTCTGCCAGGATCGGGTTGTGGTCCATTTTATAATGGATCAACCCTGCCCGGCTGCCGGGGAGGATCATCCATCCCCGCTCAAAGCTTCCCAAGCCTTGGGAGAGGATTTTGTTTAGCAGCCCTGAGGCGGCAATGTAGAATGTTTCCGCGTTGATACCCTGATCAGCCCAGATCACGACAGCAAGCTGATCAGGCGCTTCTTCTTTATGAGGTTGATACCCCAGATCGATCCCGATCGAAGTCATGATCTGGGCCATTTCCCTGATGTCATCCAACCGCCTGCTGGGCTGGTCATTGGCTTTTAACGCCCAGGAAGCGGGCGGGCCAGGATCCCGCTCCGCATAAGACCGCAGGCAGGCTTCGATCAGGCTGTGCCGGGGTGTCCCCAGGCCAGGGAATTGGTCGTAGAGGGCCTGGAACAGGTGGGATTCTTGGGCTACGCCGTTTCTTTCCAACAAAGTGCGGACCAGCAGCATTTCGATCCGATCGGAATCTGTCTGCGGGACCAGATCTAATTCCTGGTGCCACCAGCTCTCAATTCCTGGATAATGCAGGAATCCCTGGCGGTAAGCGATGTTTTCTTCAAAGTCTATCCCCAGCTGCTGGTAATAATCGCCAGCCTGGGCCATTTTGCTTTCTGGATCTGGGTAACCTGCTTGAGCCATATTTGCTGTACCCGCACCGTAGAGGGAAAGCGTGTGTTTAGGCTCCCCTGCGCTTTTGAGCAGCTCCAGTCCGGCCTCGCGGATCATCAACCTGTGATTGCCAGCCTGCTGCTGTTCTGCAGTCGGGGGATTGATCTTCCACCAGCTTTGTCCCTGGTGAAGATCAGGGTCCAGCGCCAAACTCTCCCATCCCAAACCGGCTGCCAACGCTGCGCTCATCCAGGACAGTAAGGACTTGGTCTCCACGCCTGGCATCAAGCCCAGGGTCGGTACCTGGGCTGGGAGGACCTCACCCAGTTCCTGCAGGGTGACCTGGATGGCATGAGTCATCCAGGCCCAATCCAGATCACGACTGCTGAGAACACCGCGGAGTGGGGCAGCCGCTTCTTGACCCCACAGCCATCCACTCCACAGGGCAGATAAGCTCCAGAATTCGGGGGTTGGGCTGGGAAAACTCATCACCAGTCCCTGGATGGGAAAGCCAACCAGCTGAGGGGTGAGTTCTTTGATCCGGCCTGGAAAGACACTGATACCACCGCTCCGGGGAGGGCTCTCCGGCCAGTGGGTGATGGGGATGGGCCGGGCGTCCCCTGTCCAATAATCCAGGGCATCTGCCATGGCATACCAGACATTCTCCTCTCGGTAAGTGCCATTGGGTTGTTCCTCCTCCCCGGTATGGATCAGGGTTTGGCTGCACTGCGAGAAGGCGTGCAGCAGGAGTATCTCCAGGTGGGTTTTTTCTTCAGGGGGGAGACTGAACCCGCTGACTTTATTGAGGGCGGTAAAGAGGGCGTAAACAGAGCGGGGGGGATAGGATGCCAGGGCCTTCTCGACCTGGAAGCGGATGGGGTCAGCGGGTGAAATGACCCGGGTCAGGGCCCGGGCGTGAGTGGGGCTCCGCTCGCTGAAAGCAAGGGCTTTTTCGCGGTCCGATTCTGTGACCTCAGCGGAGGATTCCTCACTGCAGGCAGCGCAGCGGCAAATTTTCTGGCTGGGTTCCCGACTGGACTCATCCCAGATGAAGGAAACCGCAGACGTGGTCTGGCTGCACAGCGGGCAATCGGTTTCGTATAGTGATAATATGTGTGGTTTTAGGCGCTCATCCCCTTTGTAGCTTGAAGCCAATTTAACCAGCGCGCTGTTTAGATCCTCCCGGGAAGGCGGTGCTGCGCTGACCTTGACCAGGAAGCGCAAGATCGGATTATGGATGGGGGTTAGCACCCGGAACCCGGCCCGGGCGGCTTCTATGGCAATTTGCGGAGAACTCCCGAAAGGACACAGCACCCAGTCAGCAGGGGAGAGCTGCTTGTGGAGCCAGGTCTCGACCACACCGGTTTGATAGTTCGGTAAATAGGAACCCAGCGGTGGATTGGGGGGGGGTGCTTTGCCATGGATAAAAGGCTGGTCTTTCATTGGCTGCTCCCGATAGGGGCTCAGGCTGTCAGGAAATAGCAGGATTTGGTTCTGGCCCTGGACGAAAAAGAAGCCTTACTGGGATTGCACGGTATGGAGCAATGCCAGGTTGGGCGGTACCATCTTTTGGATTGGGAAACCGGCGATCAAGACAATTTCCTGGCCGGGTTTGACAGGAGTGCCTTCAATGACCGCGGTATCAACATGGGAGATCATCTCTTCAATGGACTCAGCGTGGGGTATCAAGTAGGGGGTTGTCCCCCAGAGCAGGGCCAGATACTGGTAAGTTTCCTCGACAGGGGTAAAAGCCAGGATGGGCACATTCGGGCGGGCTTTTGACATCAACCGCGCTGTCCGTCCGCTTTGGGTGAATACCGCTACCGCCTCCACGTCCCGGTCCAGGGCTAACGATCTGGCTGCCCGGGTGATCGACACCGCGTCATCATGGCTGGAATCATCTGAAAGCACGAGATCGAACCTTCCCCACTGATCACTGTGCTCTTCACTCTGGCAGATGATCGATGCCATCATCTGGACGCTTTTCAAAGGAAACTCGCCGATCGCAGTTTCCCCGGATAGCATCACAGCATCCGCACCGTCCAAGACAGCGTTAGCGACATCAGACGCTTCCGCCCGTGTAGGACGGGGATTGCTGACCATGGATTCCAGCATCTGGGTGGCGATGATCACATAGGAGAGATGTTTGTTCGCTTCCGCAACAATTCGTTTCTGGACAATGGGGACAGATTCCGGGGGCATCTCGATTCCCAGATCCCCCCGGGCGACCATCACACCGTCTGCGGCGTGGATGATCTCATGGAGGTTTTCGATGGCATCGGGATGCTCAAGTTTGGCGATGATGGGAATGCTGTCTTTTTCTGGGGCGAATTTAACCAGTGTTTCTCTGAGTGTTTCTACATCCTCCGCTGAACGGACAAATGACAGGGCGAGGGCATCGATCCCCTGTTCCAACCCAAATGCCAGGTCATCCAGGTCTTTTTCCGTCAGGGAAGGAAATTCCAGGTTTGCTCCTGGCAGGTTGATCCCTTTGCGGGATTTCAAAGTTCCGCCCTGGATGACTTCCGTGATCACTTTTGTTCCCTGAACAGCTCTCACAACCAGCTCCAGTCGGCCGTCATCCAGCAGGATCCTCCCTCCTTTCTTTACGCTTTTCGGCAGGGAAGGGTAATTGACGGGTACACCGGCATCTGGGCCAGCGGTTTCCTGGGTGGTCAGCACCAACTCGTCCCCTTCAGCTATGCTTATCGGACCCCCAGCAATTTCACCAGTGCGGATTTTTGGACCGGATAAGTCCTGCAGGATGGTCACTGGCCGTTTGAGTTCGGCTGCAGCCTCGCGAAGGGTGTGGATGGCATTTGCATGATCTTGATGGGTGCCATGGGAAAAGTTGATCCGGGCCACATCCATGCCAGCCTGGAGCATCTTTTTGATGGTTTTTTTATCCTGGCTGGCAGGACCGATGGTGGCAATGATCTTTGCCCGGTGTTTCATAATCTTAATCGACCTTCCATCCCCCGCTGCTGGCTAGATGTAATTGAGCTCTTGAGCTTGTTTGGTTAAATCATCCCTGAAATCAGGATGGGCGATATTGATCAGGGATTTCGCCCGTTCCCGGATGGTTTTCCCGTAGAGCGGGGCCACACCATATTCAGTGACCACGTAGTGGATGTGGTTGCGGGTGGTGACCACACCAGCTCCAGGTTTCAACGTCGGCACAATGCGGCTGAACTCTTTGGCCTTGCTGGGTAAGGCAATGATCGGGACACCCCCTTCTGACCTGGATGATCCGTAGATAAAATCCAGCTGGCCGCCGACACCGCTGTACAGTTTGGTGCCGATGCTGTCGGCGCAGATCTGGCCGGTGAGGTCTACCTCAATGGCGGAGTTTATGGCGACCATACGGTGATTTCGGGAGATGGTAAAAGGATCATTGACGTATTCAGTGCGCAGGAACTCGATCAAAGGATTGTTGTGGACCCATTCATAGAGGCGTTTTGTGCCCAGGATGAATCCGGCGATGATCTTACCCGGGTGCAAGGTCTTTTTCGAATTGGTGATCACACCCGCTTCGACAAGGTCGATGACCCCGTCCGAGAACAGCTCGGTGTGAATACCGAGGTTTTTCTTGTCGTAGAGGTGTTTCAAGACTGCATCAGGCACAGCGCCAATGCCCATTTGCATGGTGGCTTCATCGGGAATCAATTCCGCGATATATCCAGCGATCTTCTCGACAGTATCGGAGGGATTGCCTTCACCCATGGGCAGCTCTGGCAGGGGATAATCCACGGGAACGATGTAATCGATATCGCTGACATGGATGAACGAATCACCCAGCGTGCGGGGCATCTGGTCATTGACTTCGGCCACGATGATCTCCGCTGATTCCGCCGGGCTCTTGCTCAATCCCACCTCGACTCCGAAGCTGCAGTAGCCGTGCTCATCAGGAGGTGAGAGGTGGACAAAGGCCACATTCACAGGCAGGTGATTGTCTCTGAAAAGCAGGGGGAATTCGGAAAGCAGGACCGGTGTGAAATCTGCCCGTCCCGCATGCACAGCAGCGCGGGTGTTATGGCTGATGAACATGGTGTTGACCCGCAGGTGTCCTTCCATTTCTGGACTGACGTAATCCGCGGAGCCAATGGTTAATGCCTGGTTGATCTCAACGTTTTTAAGCTCATGGGCGCGATCCACCAGGGCAGCCAGGATCATTTTTGGAACGGAGCAGTTGCCGGTGAGGAAGATCCGGTCTCCGGATTTTACCGCTTTGACCGCCTCAGCAGCTGTGACGACTTTCTGTTGATATTGTTCTGTCCAACTCATAGTTATTTCCTGCCCTCCAGGGCATGTTGATAGACCTGGTTGATAACCTTTCCCTTGGTGGTATAGAGGCCATTGTGCAGGGCCTTGTTGGTTTTTAAGGCTTTTTCCAGCCCTAATTCCGCTACCTGGGAAACTAAAGGCCAGATGGCATTGCTGAGCACATGGGTAGCGGTCCTGCCCAGTACGCCTGTCATATTGGGCACACAATAATGAATGACACCCTCTTCTAAGTAAGTTGGGTTGCTGTGTGTGGTGGGCCGGCTGGTTTCAATACAGCCGCCCTGGTCTATTGAGCAATCGATGATGATGGCGTGATCGTGCAGGCGCTTGACCATGTCCCGGGAGACTACGATCGGGGAAGGTGCTCCAGGGACCAGCACTGCTCCTACAAAGACATCGGCAAATGAACAGACTTTTTCAATGTTGAATGGATAGGAGACCAGGGTATTGACCCGGCCTGAGAACTCCTCATCAATTTGCTGCAGTACCTGTAAGGAAATGTCCAGCATGTGCACATTCGCGCCCAAACCCAGGAATGCCCTGGCTGCGCTCCGGCCAACCGTGCCAGCCCCGAGGATGACCACATCAGCCGGGGGAATGCCCGGCACGCCAGAAAGGGCAAAACCTATCCCTCCGTAATTATTCTGGGCAAGGCTGGCAGCGATTTGGGGGACCATGGCGCCTGCCAGGTGGCTGAGCGGCGTGAGGATAGGCAGGCTGCCGTTTTCCTCCTGGACGATCTCATATCCGATGGCAGTGATCTCCTTCTCCAACAGCGCATCGACTTTATTCACCCAGCCGGCGGAGAGATGCAAGAAGCCCATCACTGTCAGGCCTTTGGGCATCCATCCGTATTCATCTTTGGTAGGTCGGGCGACCTTGAGCATCAAATCTGCCCGTTTATAGATTTCCTCACCGCTGTAGACAATGGTGGCGCCAGCTTTTTGATAAGCATGGTCTGCGAAACCACTGCCAAGCCCGGCGCCCTGCTCGACATAACAGGTATGCCCCATCTGGGTCAGCAGTTCAATGCCTGCCGGGGTCAATCCGACCCGGTATTCGTTGTCGCGGCGTTCTTTGGGTATACAGATGTTCATATCTTGCACCTCGGGTTCATGGATCAGGCTAATAATTTAACCAGAATGGCTTTCTGGGCGTGCAGGCGGTTGTGGGCCTGGGGGAATAATCGCGATTGAGGTCCGTCTGCCACTTCATCGGTGATCTCCTCCCCGCGGTGGGCGGGCAGGCAGTGCAGTACGATGGCTTCTTGATCTGCTTCAGCGAGCAGTTTGCTGTTGACCTGGAAAGGCGGGAAAGCAGCCTTGCGCTTGGCAGCCTCCTCATCCTGGCCCATACTCACCCAGGTATCGGTATAGATCACCTGAGCATTTTGGACCGCTTCAACGGGATCGTTGAGCTGGGTAATCGTGCAGCCGCTTTCTTGGGCGAACTGTTCTCCCCGGGCTACAGCCTCAGGGTCCATCTCATATCCCGCCGGATTGGCGATGGTGAAATTTGCGCCCAATTTGGCGCAGATATGCATCAGGGAGACAGCCACGTTATTGCCGTCACCGACATAGGTGACTTGCAGTCCCTTTAAGCTGCCAAAGTTTTCCTGGATGGTGAGCGCGTCAGCAGCAGCCTGGCAGGGGTGGTTATAATCGCTCAAGCCGTTGATGACAGGGATCTCAGACCACTTGGCTAATTCCAGGACGTGATCATGATCAAAGACCCGCGCCATTACAGCGTTCACATAGCCGGAAACGACCCGGGCCACATCGGCAATCGACTCCCGCTTGCCGAGGCCGATTTCAGCCGGAGAGAGGTAGAGCGCATCCCCTCCCAGGTGGCGCATCGCCATATCGAAGGAAACCCGGGTCCTCAAGCTGGGTTTTTGAAAAATCATCGCTAAAACTTTGTCCTTGAAGAGGGGTGGATTTCCTCCTTCCTGCCATTCTTTTTTCAAGGCAACTGCGCTATCGAGGATGGCCTGAAGATCTGCTGGAGAATAATCGGCTATCGCTAAAAAATCTTTCATATTTCGCTCCTGGGAAATTGATTTCACTCCAAGTGAAGTATAACATGAGTGGTATATTCTGATGGACATCGACAAACTCTACCTCGGAGGTTACCTCGGAGGTTACCTCCGAGGTCTATTACAATAACGCAACTAATCTGTGGTGTTCTGTGTTATGATGAATAAACATCTCTGAGATGATTGCTCCCTGAATCAGGTCCAAATTTGGAGGCAGATATGACCTCGAAAATCCTCTTGATTGATGATGATCCCAACTTATTGGAATCCCTGGGCGAGGTTCTGCGGGAAGAAGGGTACCAGGTTGGTGTTGCTGCCAGCGGTGAAGAAGGATTGGAAACACTGAAAAAGGAAAATTTTGATCTGGTGCTGCTGGATATCCGCCTGCCAGGACTGGATGGTGAAGTGATCATGAGAGAGATCTATAATTACTATCCGGATACGGAGATGATCATCATTTCTGGATACGGTTCACTTGAGTCAGCCATCACAGCTATCCGCCTGGGCGTGAAGGATTATTTTATCAAACCCTATCAGGTGGATGAACTCTTAGAAGCTGTTCATCGGGGGTTAACGGATAAGGAAACCCGGGTGCGCAAAGAGGTGCTCATCAATCAGCTGGCGGCATCACTGGAACAGCTGAAGGACCTGGAAGGGATCCGGGGGGAAAAATTGCCTGCCCGCAGGGTGCTCACCCTGCCCACAGGAATTATGGTCGATCTGGAGCGGCGGGAAATCTGGCGCGGGAATGAACGGGTGAACCTGACTCCAACCGAGAGTAATTTACTGGGTATCTTCCTTGATAACCGGGCTCGCGTGCTCAGTCATGAGGAATTGGTCCTTTTGGTCCAGGGCATTCAGGTGGAAGAAGATGAAGCCCCGGAAATCCTGCGACCCATGGTCAGCAGGCTCAGAAAGAAATTAGCTGTTTTTCCTAACACAGAAAACTGGGTCAGCAACGTGCGGGGGATTGGTTATACCTTTGATCCCAAATAAAAAAAAACGGAGGCAAGTTAGCCTCCGTCAATCAAGAGCGGGTGACGGGATTCGAACCCGTGAATGTCAGCTTGGGAAGCTGATGCCTTACCACTTGGCCACACCCGCTGAACTCAGCCCAAGCATTATAACAATAAGCAGGGATCAGGTCAACTTTTTCTTCGCTGGTCCTGTTTTTTCTTCTCTGATCACCACTGATCCAGAACCGCAATCACCGGCAGATGATCAGAAGCTGTGGTCGGAATGACCTGGATCTCACTCACTCCTAGATCCGGACTGTGCCAGAGATAATCGATTCTGGCTGTTGGATCAATGGAATCGATCGTGAATCCCGGACCCTCTCCTGCTTCCAGCCAGGCATCCACCAACCCTGCGTCAACGATCAGCTTGATCTCAGGGGAGTCCGGCTCGGCGTTCAAATCTCCCAGGAACACAAAATGCTTCTCTCCCTCGAGGAAATCCAGGATCACCGGCACTTGCGCCAGTCGAATCTGGCCCTCATCCACAATGTGATGAAGGTGGGTGACGACCACCAATAAGGGTTCCTCGGCTCCGACATCGATCCTGGCCCATAGGAATCCCCGCCCGATCAGGCTGCTTTCCCGGGGTAAGGATTGAAATCCGCTTTCCAGGATAGGATAGCGGGAGAGCAGGGCGTTGCCCCAGATCGGTTCCTCGGTTCCTGTAAAGACCATCTCCATACCCAAGCGCTGGGAGAGCCAGATGGGCATATCCGCCCCGCCATCCATCAACCTGGTCCGGGAAACTTCCTGAAGTCCGATAATATCCGCTCCGGAGTCCTCGATCACAGCGGCAATCGCTTCCAGGTCCTGCCCCCCGGCAACATTGATGGCAGAATGGATGTTGTAACTCATGACTTTAACCGGGCTTGCGGGAGGTCCAATGGCTTCTGGACCGCTTCCCCAGGCTGCCCAGCGGGTCACCGGTACCAGGACCAGCACTCCGGTGACAAGCAATCCTGCGAGATGCCAGCTGTTCTTGGGCATCTTCCAGGCCTGAAGGCTGGCCCAGACCGTCAAGCAGGCATAAATGCCGGCAGCCAGGGCTGGTAGGCTGGCTTTTGGGAAGGGTAAAGGCAGGTCCTGGGCCGCATAATAGACAAACGACAGGATGAGAAACAGCAGCATACCGCTGTTAACAGCCAGTGTCGTGCGCCAGATGGAGGTCTGGGAGCCTTTCTTTGTGACCAACCCTATGGCTGCCAAACCCATACCCAGTAAGAATTGCCCGATCAAAATCAACCCTAATGCACCAAATGCGAGCTGATCCGCATAATACACAAAGTAGGTCAGCAGCAGCCCAGAACCCAGGGCCAGAGAGGGGTGGAGACTCTGTGGTCGGGCAGTTCCAAGAGTGAATCCCCCCACGGATATCAAAAAACCTGCGGATAGGATCAGGAATCCCGCGGGATAGTCCAGTCCTGAGAGGGTTTCCAGCCACCCCGTATTTTGGAAATAGAACAGCTGCAGCATAAAATAAGGTCCCAGGGCAAGGGGCAAAACTGCTGCAGGACCTTTCTTTTCCATGGGTTGCCAGGGTCCCTGGGCACTTTCCCGCCCCAAGCTCCAGGTCAATAGGGCTGCTAGAAGGAGTATGATAGCTGTTGGTAACCAGCCGCTCACTGTGCTTAAACCGCGCATTCCGAAGGGACCCCGCAAGGCGAGATCAAGGCTGAATCCGATCAGGATTCCCAGGTAGAAGCGCCCCGGGGTTCTTGAAGCACTTACACTGGAAGAAGATAAGACCAGGGGGAGGGCAATCAAGAACAGACCAACGCTGGCAGCACCCAGCCAGAAATCCACTGCAGGCTCATCAATCAGGACCTCGATCAAACGCAGCAGGGCCAATCCTTCTGCGCAGATCCAGAGCGATATTCGTGAGCCGAAGAGCTTTCTAAATAGAACAGCGAGGAATCCTAAAAAGAAGCTGCCAAATGCATAGGGGAGGATACTGATTGTTCCTAAACCAACGGTATCCCGCAGGTACCAGGCCAATCCCGGGATAAACCCCCGCAGGGCTTGCAGTCCAAAGACCACAATCAAAGCTGGAAGCATGAGGGTTGGAAGGGAGCGAGTTTTATTGAGAGATTTTTCCTGGTTCATAAGAGACCATCCTCGGTCGAGCACTGATGGGATATGAGAATAAATTGGGGTGTGATGAGCGTGCGCCAAAAGGGATCTGCAATGCTCATCATAGCACAGGCTTTTTGCTGTTTCAACAAGTCGGCCTCTGGTTGATTTGCTAACAGTTTCCTTAATTGGATTGGCTGGGAAACTTGGTAGAATATCAGGGAAGTCATTAGTGGATCATTAGGAGACTGAATGCCGGCTGATTCTGATCCTTCCCTTGCTGAGGAGCGCCTTTTGGCGACCGTCCTCTTTATTGATATCCTCGGGTATACAACCTTGATTGATCAGTTGACCCCGGAACAGGTACCTGAGGTGATAAACCCGCTCTGGGAGGAGTTTTCGCGGATCATCACCGAATATGGCGGCCTGGTAGCTAACCAGATGGGGGATTCCATGGTGCTGGCCTGGGGAGCTCCCGAAGCTCACGAGGATGACGCTGAGCGGGCGGTTTCAGCCAGTTTGGAGCTCCAGGAAGGACTCAGGCGGTACAAAGAGCAAACAGAGCATCCTGGTGTCCGGGCTCTGCGGCTCCAGATGGGTATCCATACCGGATTGGTGCTGGCAGGTAAATTTGGTGTCCGGGGGGAATATACCGTGATGGGGGATACGGTGAACATCGCGGAATTATTGGAAAATTCAGCGGAGCCAGGTACTTTGATCGTCAGCGAGGCCACTTATCAAACCATCCGCGGCGCCTTTCAGGTCAAAAGGCTGACACCCATTCAGCTTAAAGGCACCCGGGCGTTGATGAATATCTTTGAGATCCTGGAAGAACTGCCCCAGCCAACCAAGCTGCGTTACCGGAGCAAAGGTGGATTGGAAACCCGACTGGTCGGCCGAGAAGCGGAAATGGACCAGCTGGGAGCATTATTCCAGCGCATGCTGGATACCAGTCAACCCCAATTTGCTTTGGTTACCGGTGGTGTCGGCGTTGGAAAATCCCGGCTGCTGTTCGAATTTACCGGCGTCCTGGAAACAGAGCATCCTCTGCTGACTGTCATGTCAAGCAGGGCTTTGAAGCAAACATCCCGGGTCCCGTATTACTTATGGCGTGAGCTGTGGGCGAACCGTTTTGCCCTCAAAGAAGATGACCCGAAAGAAATTTCCCAACAAAAAACCATTGAGGGTGTCCGAGCCCTTTGGGGAAGGGTGTTGGGAGAGATCACTGCAGTTGAAGCTGCTCATTTCCTGGGATATTTGATCGGTGTCAACTGGGAAGAGAGTCCCTTTCTGGGAAAATACCAGGATCAGCCCCAAGAGAGGAACCGCAGAGCATATCTGATCCTGGAGGAGCTCTTCCTGAGGGCCTCCCAGCGAGGTCCGTTGGTGCTCATACTCGATGATCTCCACTGGGCAGATCAGAGCAGTCTGGCTGTCATCAAACACTTATGGAAAGAATCCAACAGGAAGATTCCCTTACTGATCCTGGCTGGAGCCAGAAGGGATTTCCTGGCCAAGGAAGACCCGGTGTTCCAGGCAGCAGAAGTGATCAACCTCAATCCTTTACCATTATCGGCAGATCTTGTACGAGACGCTTACCCGGTATTAAAAGGCGAATCCGAAAGTGTGCTCTCCTTACTGGCAGAAAAATCCGGGGGCAATCCCTACTACCTTGAGGAAATGGTTAAGAATGTGATCGTGGATGGGGCTGTGGATGAGAGGCGGCTTTCCAGATTGCCTGGGACGCTGAAAGACCTGCTGCAGTCGAGAATGGATTTGCTCTCCCTGGAGGGCAGAGCGACCGCTTATTTCGCGGCTGTTTCTGGTCGTGTTTTTTGGAAGGGATCGGTTATGGCTGCATTTCGGGGAGCTCCAGGCGTGACCCAGGTGCTGGATGTTTCCAGCCTTAACCTGGTTGGCAAGGTCCAAAAGGCCCTGGATGAGCTGATGGAGCAGGAGCTGGCTTTCTTACGCGTTGGCAGCGCGTTTTCGGGGGATCGGGAATATATCTTCAAGCATGCGCTGCTTCAAGATGTCGCCTATAATCGCCTGCCAGATGAGATGAAAACAGCTTGCCATCAGGCAGTAGCGCTCTGGCTGGCAGAAAGGGCAGGGCCCGAAAGAAGTATTTCAGTGGCCGATCATTTTGAGAAAGCTGGTGTCTTCAGTCAGGCCCAAGAGTATTATACGGCGGCAGCTGATCACGCTCGCAGCCTGGGGGATGATGAAGAAGCAGATGATATTCAATATCATGCCCGCACCTTGCCTGATGATTTTATAGAGTAGGGGAGAAGATGGCTAAGATCTATCTGGAAGACATCCCCCTGGATGAAGCCCAAAACCGTTTCCGGGAGGCAATCGCTGCCGCTGACCTGTGGAGAGTGTTAGCTGCCCAGCGCTTGCCCCTTGATGAAAGGCTGTTAGGAAGGGTGCTGGCTGAAACTGTGTGGGCCAAGATCAGCTCTCCCCACTACCATGCTTCAGCTATGGACGGTTTTGCTGTCCGATCCCGGGATACCCACGGGGCTGCGCCGGGCGCTCCGGTATCCTTGCGGTACGGTCCTGAGGCAAGCTACCTGGACACCGGTGATCCGCTGCCTGACTGGGCAGATGCGGTAATCCCCATTGAGCAGGTGGAATCTATCACCGAAGAGGAGGGTATGGCTGCTGACCCGAGGCATCCCCATACGATCCGCATCCGGAATGCTGTTTCCCCCTGGGCACACGTGCGGGAGATGGGCGAGGATATGGTTGCCACCCAGCTGGTACTGCCGCAAGGTGGAGTGCTCCGCCCGGTGGATTTGGGAGCTGCAGCTGGATGTGGTTATGATTCCCTGGAAGTGGTTCGCAAGCCAAAAGTCGCTGTTATCCCTACCGGATCAGAATTGGTTTATCCCGGTGATCCCTTATCAGCCGGCGATATTATCGAATACAATGCCATCGTTCTGGCTGCCCAGATCAAAGAGTGGGGAGGGGATGCTGTTCGATTTGCAAACACCCCAGACGATTTCGGATTAATCAAAGACAAGGTCCTGGAGGCTGCCAAAGACCATGATTTGGTGATGCTGATCGCCGGGTCTTCTGCAGGGTCTGAAGATTATTCCTCCCGGGTTGTAGCAGAGGTCGGTCAGTTGTTGGTTCATGGGGTAGCTGTCAGGCCAGGACATCCGGTGATACTCGGTCTGATTGAGAGCGATGAAAAAAAGACCCCAATTATTGGCGTACCTGGGTATCCAGTATCGGCAGCCCTGACCAATGAGATCTTTATCCAACCACTGCTCCGGAGATGGCTGGGCCGGGCGCCAGCGCTTCCTGAAAAACTCGAAGCTGTGATCACCCGCAAAGTGAACTCCCCCCTGGGGGATGATGATTATCTTCGGGTTGCAGTTGGTTTCCTGGGAGATAAAGCTCTGGCCGCGCCGCTTTCCAGGGGTTCAGGCGTGATCACATCCCTGGTGCGGGCAGATGGCCTGGTGGTCATTCCCCGCGGTGAGCAGGGACTGCAAGCGGGGGATCCGGTCACGGTCGAGCTGTATCGCAACCAGGAAGAGCTGCGGAAGACCATTTTTGCCATCGGTTCGCATGATCTGACGCTGGATTTGTTGGCCCAATTCCTAGCTCCGCTCCAGCGGCGGTTGGCTTCGGTCAATGTCGGCAGCCTGGGTGGAATTCAGGCTCTCAAGCGTGGAGAAGCCCACCTGGCAGGGTCGCATCTTCTGGATCCGGAAAGCGGGGAATATAATCTGGCTTATATCCAACAACATTTGCCGGGCAGGAAACTTCGTGTAGTCACTTTGGTGGGCCGGACACAGGGCTTGATATTGGCCCCGGGGAACCCGAAAGGGATCCAGGGATTAGCTGACCTCCGCCGGCCCGATGTCTCATTTGCCAACCGCCAGCGCGGCTCAGGAACGCGACTGCTGCTGGATTATCATTTAGCGCAGCAGGATATCCCGGAATCTGCTGTGCACGGCTACGATCATGAGGAGTTTACCCACCTTGCCGCAGCAGCTTTGGTGTCATCAGGTCGGGTTGATTGCGCCCTGGGTATCGAGGCAGCTTCCCATGCTCTCAAACTGGAATTCCTGCCCCTTTATTCTGAAAGGTACGATTTGATCATTCCTCAGGAATACGCGGAATCCGATCTACTGGAGCCTTTATTGGATCTGCTGCACGACCCTCAGTTTCAAACCGCGGTCTCGGAACGTCCTGGTTATGACGTATCACAGATGGGGAATCTGGTAGTTGCTCTTTCTTGAGTTTCCAATTCAGTTCACAAAAACCTAATCTCGTCTATAATGGGTGTGGTTAAAGTTATCGTCATTAATGGAGGAGATGTATGGCAGTTGTCAAAAAGAAAAAAGGAGTGATCGGCATCCTGACTGGTGGGGGTGATGTGCCAGGTTTGAACCCGGCAATCCGGGCGGTGACCATTCGCGCTCTGCGTGAAGGCTACCAGGTGATCGGCCTGCGACGTGGTTGGGCGGGGATCATGGAATTGATCCGGGACAAGAAAGCTGATAATCTGAATAACTTTGAAATCCTCACCGAAGAACGCGTCAATAAGATGGGGCGAACGGGAGGGACATTCTTGCATACCTCACGGACCCGGCCCAGCAATGTCCCCAGAGGGGATGTGCCCCTGCATTTGAAGGATGATTACGATCAAGATAATAATGATTTGACCCCAGAGGTGATCAAAAACCTGGATTATTTGGGGATTGATTATTTGATACCCATTGGTGGTGATGATACCCTCAGTTACGCGGTGGAGCTGTATCGGGAAGGGGTTAATGTGGTTGGTATCCCGAAAACGATGGATAATGATGTCCCTGGAACGGATTACTGTATTGGATTCAGCACAGCTGTGACGCGGACCATTGAGATCGTCAATAATCTGCGGACCACGGCGGGTTCCCATGAGCGTTTTTTGGTCCTGGAGGTATTCGGGCGCTACGCGGGTTTCACCGCCATGCTTCCTACGATGGCTGGGGCGGCAAACCGCTGCGTGATCCCGGAATATAAGTTTGATATTGAGACCCTGACCAAACTGCTGGCAGAGGATCGCTATAAGAATCCCAGCCTTTATTCCATTGTGCTGGTCTCTGAAGGAGCCATGTTCGCCGGGGGAGAAATGGTTTTCAAAGATTCCACTCAGGATGCTTATGGTCATAAAAAGTTGGGCGGGATCGGAGATCTGGTTTCTGAGGAATTAAAGACCCGGTCAGCCAAATACAACAATGGCAAGAAGATTAATGTTGTCAATCAAAAGTTGGCTTATATGGTGCGGGGTGGAAGTCCAGATGCCATTGATTCCATTGTCCCCATGGCGTATGGTAACCTGGCATTGGACCTGATCCTGCAAGGGGTGCATGGACGGTTGGTTGTTTTGAAGAATGGCCGCTATGATAATATGCCTATCGAGGTTTTGACTGGTACCAGCAAAGCGGTTGACGTTGAGCGTTTCTACAATACGGAGCGTCTGCGCCCGCATTATAAAAAG
>Ga0207796_1000019_pt1 | contig 71011 bp, 56 predicted proteins | sample Pon1CUnioCityCA_6_FD_187274 | JGI IMG/M metagenome (GOLD analysis project Ga0207796, IMG submission 187274) | Marine sediment microbial community from Union City, CA, USA - Pond 1C Sediment 1 (SPAdes) | ecosystem: Environmental > Aquatic > Marine > Intertidal zone > Salt pond sediment ... | reverse complement strand
CTTCCATCGCCCCACCAGTTGTATCGCGCGTCGACGGTGACCCAGCCAGGATAGAGGTTCAGGATGCCAACCTGGGACCTGCCCTGAAACTGGTTGCCTGGGGACACGACGGGCGCGCAGTCCCCGCCGTACTGTGTCGTGCAGCGGACATCCACGCCCACTTCGTTCTCCTGGAATGTGCTCTCCTGGATCACCGGATGACCGCCGTGCACATAGACCGCGCTCGCTGCGTTCACAAAGTCGTCGCCCCTGATCAACACGTCGCCCTCAGTGTTGACGCTCACGCCCGCAACGGTGGTATCGTGCACGCTGCTATTCTCTATAGTCAGGGTCGAGCCGCGGGCGACGCGCACCCCCACGTCGCTATGGGTGACCTCGCACGCCCGAAGGCTGACGCTACCCTCGTAGTCCCCATAGATGTTGGGGCCCTGGCCCGCCCCCGACCCGCCGCCGTAGCGAAAGGCCGTGTGCTCGAAGAGCACGCTGGCATCGGCTCCGCTCACCAGCACGTGGCAGTAGTCGCGGGGTGCGGGCGCCGTCGCCGTCCCATCGTTGTTCGTGTCGCCTCCCACAGTGTCGTCCCTGATGGACGTGATGATGATCGGCATCTCCGCCGTCCCGGACCCAGTTACTACCGTCGTATGGGCGATGGTGAGGCCGCCGCCCTCTTCTACCTTGATCACCGCCCCGAGCTCGATGGTCACGGCGACCGGCACGTAGCCGCCGATGTTGCACCAGCCGGGCACGACGTAGGGCAGGTCAGCCTCCCAGGTGTAGTCCCCTTGGTATCCGCCGGTGGCCAGGACATTGCCGTTGACGTCGTTGTCGTTGGACTGGTTGCCGGAAAGCAGCGGATCTTGGGCCCCACTGAAGTGGATGGGGCTGGCATTCTCGGTGAAGGTGTTCAGGGTGATGAACGGGCGGCAGGGGCCCATCCTGAAGTCGCAAGTGTGGAGGCGAATCGCCTCCTCGGCGTTGGCGTGGAACGTGTTGCCCGTGATCGTCGCATCGGACTGAGACAGCACCAGGCCACGGGCGGCGCTCTGCTGCACGGTGGAGGTGTCCAACTCGAAGGAATCGGTGTTGACGCACAGGGCCCCCGCCACGCAATACCATCCGCCGCGCGTCTCGTTGCCGGCGTACTCGATGACGGCGTGGCGCAGCACGCTGTTCACGCTGTCGGACCGCAGGTCGAGAAAGGCCCAATCGCCGGGAGCCGGCTCGGGCTGGTTGGAGGTAAACAAGATCGGCTGAGCAGCCGTCCCCTCGGCCTCCAGCGTCCCCCGGACGTTGAGCGCGTAGTTGCCGTCGAAGCGGACCTCAACCCCGGGGGCCACGGTCAGCGTGAAGCCGTTGTTGACCGTCATGTCCCCCGTCACGACGTACGGACTCCCGCCGGGGCCCCACACCGTGTCGGCCGTGATCGCCCCAGAGACGTCGGTCGCGACCCCGCCGCGCGTGCGCACCACGGGCCGGGCAGCACCGACAGAGTGCGCGGGCGCGGCGCGGGCCGCACCACCTGCGGGAGGTTGCGCAGCCGTGCCAATGAGCGTCATCGCAACCAGCGCGCCACAGAGGAATTGGCCAACCGCGGGGGAAGGTTGTCGGGTCTGCATCATTCTGCCTCCTGTGGTGGTTTACCGGGAGGGCAGCTGGCCCGCGCGTACGGTAGCCGGCTGCCTCTTCGAGCACCTATGAGAAAGGACAGAAAACGGATGCAGTCGTACGCCGGGCGGCTTGCCGGAGTCCAATCGGCGCGGTTGAGGAACGGCCCGTGAGCGTTCGTGAGGTGCGGTCAGCCGATTGTCGCCCCGCGCTCCAAGACCATCATACAACAGCCCTGCCTGCCTGTCAATCGCCGGCCGACAAGCCGCAGAAGAACGGGCGACAACAGTGGCGCAAGCGCCAGCAAGTCGGATCCGCAACCGGTTTTTCGGGGACGTCCCTGTCAGCTGGCGTGCGTCGCGCCTGGCCCATGAACCTCAGACCCTGGGCCGCCGGACGACATCGGTGACGGAATCAAGCGGCAACCGCACAGCCGATCGGCGGGGTCCTCGCGGACGCCCTCCAACCCCCTGCACTGCCTGATCCGGGGCAGTCCGCAGCGGCAACCGGCCTGAAGATCGGGCGTCAAGCCGTTGGACAGGGCCTGGCTGCAGGTGTAGAATGCCGCCATACTACAGGCGCATAACCGACTGAAAATAGGAATGGCGTGTCGACCACAGCTGGACGTCTGATCAGCCTCATCATGCTGCTCCAGCGCAGGCCGAATCAGAAGGCGGCGGACCTGGCAGAGGAGCTCGGCGTGTCGGTGCGCACCGTTCACCGCTACATGAACGAACTCAACGAGATGGGCATCCCCGTCTATTCGCAGCGCGGACCGTATGGGGGCTTCTCCCTCGTGCGCGGGTACAAGATGCCGCCCCTCGTGTTCACATCCCAGGAGGCCGCCACTGTCTATCTGGGAGCCAGCCTGGTGGAGGAGATCTGGGGTCAACTCTACGCCGACGCCGCCAGGGGCGTAACGGCCAAGCTGGACAGCCTGCTCCCGGACGACCAGCGCCAGGAGGTCGCCTGGGCCCGCCGCACCCTGGTCGCCACCGGTTTCCATCGTACAGATCAGAGCCCCCTGGAACCCATCTTGAGCAAGCTGCGCCGGGCAGCGCGTCAGAGGCGCCGGATCACCATGACATACCGCAGTCGCAGCCGCCCAGAAGCGCTGCGAAGGAGTGTCGATCCGTACGCGATCGTCCATCGTTGGGGCTGGTGGTATCTCATCGGCCACTGCTACCTTCGCGACGCCATGCGTACCTTCCGTGTCGACCGCATCGAAGAGCTGACCGTCTCTGAGGAGATGTGCGCGGTTCCCGACGAGTTCGACATCCACGTCTATCTGGCTGAAAAGACCTGGTTTCCACCCAGGTTCCAGGTGCGCCTGCGCTTCGCGCCGGACGTGGCCCGTGAGGCACGAGACGAGGGCGGCTCGTGGGAAACGACGGAGGAGCAGTCCGACGGCTCGCTAGTGGTCACGTTCGGCGCTACCGACCTCGAGTGGGCCGCGCGCGTGGCGCTGTGGTACGGACCTCAGGTGACGGTACTTGAGCCCGAGGAACTGCGTCTCCTGCTCGGTAAGCTGGCCCGTACATTGGCCGATAGGTATCGGCCAGATCCCTAAACCCGCGCTTCCGTCGGTCCCCCGGGGTACGCCCGGGTAGTCTCTATCCTCGTAGACACGTGCCGGATTCGTGGTAGAATCGGTCCTCATCGCGACACGCAAGCGCTTCTTTGGTTCGGGTCCACATCGATCTCTCTCCGTGGGAACATGACGCATATTGACATGTTTTCATGGTATACTGCAGCTGTAGTAGAACATCTGTGCTCGATCACCGATCGCGAGCAAACACCGGGCCGATGAGAGTGAAAGCATGAGTGCAGGATAGGTTCTCGCCGAGGGTGTGCATGTGACGGGCCCCTCATCTTCGTCGCGGCAGCGGAAGGCACGGGAGAAAGACAAATGGTTCCCGATCAGATTCACGTTCGTGGCGCCAAGGAACACAACCTGAAGAACATCGACGTGAGGCTGCCGCGCTTCAAGTTGACCGTCATCACGGGGGTCTCCGGGAGCGGCAAGTCGTCGCTCGCGCTCGATACGATCTACGCAGAGGGCCAGCGCCGGTACGTCGAGTCCCTCTCCTCATATGCCCGTCAATTCGTCGGGCAGATGGAGAAACCGAAGGTTGACTACATCGGGGGCCTCAGCCCCGCCATCGCCATCGAGCAGAAGGCCGTCAGCAAGAATCCTCGGTCCACGGTGGGCACCGTGACCGAGATCTACGACTATCTACGCGTCCTGTTCGCGCGAGTGGGCATACCACACTGCCCGGAGTGCCGTCGCGAGGTTGAGGCTCAGTCGGCGCAGGAGATCGTGGACCAGGTAGCGGGGCTCCCGTCAGGCACCCGGTTCCAGCTCCTGGCGCCACTGGCACGCAACCGCAAGGGAGCCTTCGAGGAGACACTCGATCAGGCCCGCGCCGATGGATTCGTCAGAGTTCGTGTCGATGAGCAGGTGCACGACCTGAGTGATAGGATCGTGCTCGACAAGCAGAAGAAACACGACGTCGCCATCGTGGTGGATCGACTCGTCGCGGCGAGCGACGGGCGAGAGCGAGACGCCTATCTGACCCGCCTGACCGATTCGATCGAGACGGCGCTGAAGGCAGGCGATGGGCTAGTCATCGTAGACCGTGGAGACGGCACCGACTGGCTCCTCTCCGAAAAGAACGCGTGCCCGGACTGCGGGATCAGCTTCCCGGAGCTGACGCCCCAGATGTTCAGCTTCAACTCTCCCCTCGGGATGTGCCCGGAGTGCAACGGTCTGGGCACCAGGATCGAGTTCGACCCCGAGCGCTTCGTTGATCCCGACCTGAGCCTCCACGAGGGGGGCGTCAAGTCGTACGGCGAACTCCGTAAGAAGAAGTCGAGCGGAACGTACCAGGTGCTGGAGCAGATCCTGGAGCGATTCGGCCACGACATGGACACGCCGTGGCGTAATCTCTCCCGGGAATGCCAGGATACCATCCTGTACGGTGGAATGACGGTGACCTGGCAGTCGGAGAGCGACCGCGGGGAGTGGCAGGGAGCATGGGAGTACGAGGGCACCTTCAACGCCGTGCACCGCCGTTATCGCCAGACCAGCTCGGACCACATGCGCCGCTGGTACCGCACTTTCATGAGCCAGCAGCCCTGCCCCGCCTGCAGAGGTGAGCGACTGCGACCGGAGAGCGCCGCCGTGACGCTGGGCGGGCGCACGATCAACCAAGTGACCGCGATGGACATCGGCGAGGCAGTCGACTGGGTGGAGGGCCTGCCGCAGCAGCTTTCCCGGGAGCAACTGATGATCGGGGACGAAGTGCTCAAGGAGATTCGAGGGCGGCTGCGGTTCTTGCTCAACGTAGGCCTCCACTATCTGACGCTCGACCGTGCGGCACCCACGCTTTCCGGCGGTGAGGGCCAGCGCATCCGGCTGGCCAGTCAGATCGGGTGCGGCCTGGTGGGGGTCCTATACGTTCTGGACGAGCCAAGCATCGGGCTACACCAGCGCGACAACCGTCGCTTGCTGGACACGCTGGAACAGCTGCGGGACATGGGGAATACGGTTCTGGTCATCGAACACGACGAGGAGACCATCCGGACCGCCGATTGGATCCTGGACCTGGGCCCCGGCGCGGGCGTAAGGGGCGGCTGGCTCGTAGCACAGGGGCCCCCGCGGGCAATCGAGCACAACCCTCAGTCGCTCACCGGCCGGTATCTGCGGGGAGAGCTCGAGGTGGCTTCGCCCAACGGGCGGCGGCGCCCGGTCGGTAGGAGATGGCTCAGCGTTGTCGGCGTGCGCCAGAACAACCTCAAAGACCTCACCGTGCGGTTCCCTCTGGGCCTCTTCACCTGCGTCACCGGGGTGTCGGGCAGCGGCAAGTCATCGCTGGTCACCCAGACACTTCATCCCGCGCTGGCGGCGACGCTGCACAATGCCACGGAGAAGCCGGGCAAGCATCGGCAGATCGAGGGGCTGGAGCACGTGGACAAGGTGATCAGCATCACGCAGGACCCCATCGGCCGCACGCCACGGTCGAACCCGGCGACCTACACGCAGCTCATGACGCCGATCCGAGAGCTATTGGCTAAGACCCGGGAGGCGAAGATTCGCGGCTACGACAAGGGGCGTTTCAGTTTCAACGTCAAGGGGGGCCGCTGTGAAGCCTGTCAGGGCTACGGCAAGCTCAAGGTCGAGATGCACTTCCTGCCCGATGTCTGGGTCACCTGCAATGTATGCAAGGGAGCCCGCTACAACCGTGAGACGCTTCAGACCCGCTACAAGGGGAAGTCCATTGCCGACGTCCTGGACATGGACGTGGAGGAGGCGCTGGTCTTCTTCAGGAACGTGCCCAGGATCAAGCGCATACTCAAGACCCTGGTGGACGTCGGTCTCGGGTATATCAAACTGGGGCAGAGTGCGACGACGCTCTCTGGGGGTGAGGCTCAGCGCGTCAAGCTGGCGAAGGAGCTGGCCCGCGTATCCACGGGGGATACGGTCTACATCCTGGACGAGCCCACCACAGGCCTCCACTTCGCGGACATTCAGAAGCTGCTCGACGTCCTCCACCGGCTGACTGACGCTGGAAACACGGTGATCGTCATCGAGCACAACCTCGATGTCATCAAGACCGCCGACTGGGTCGTGGATCTGGGACCGAAGGGGGGCGACGAGGGTGGCTACGTCGTGGCCCAGGGCACGCCTGAGGACGTGACGCGCGTGGAGGCCAGCTACACAGGCCAGTTCTTGAGACGGATACTCAAACTGTCGCAATGAGAAGGTGAATCGTATGAGGTATACCGAGCTGGGCCGAACGGGCCTGGAGACAAGTGTCATTGGTTTGGGCCTCGAGCACTTGGAGGGCCAGCCGCAAAAGATCGTCGTTTCGACCATTCGCCAGGCCATCGAGCATGGCGTCACCTACTTCGACGTCATCTTCTCGATGCCTGAGTACCTGGAGAACGTAGGCACCGGCATTCGGGAACATCGCAATGACCTGATCCTGACGGCTCACCTCGGATCGGCCGAGAAGAACGGTCAGTACCAGAAGATTCGGAGCCTGAAGCGCTGCAGCGAAGTCTTCCACCGGCTGCTGGACCGCCTGGGGACGGACCATGTGGACATCCTCTTCCTCCACAACTTCAACACGCTCAAGGATTGGGAGCGAGCGTCGGGCGGTTACCTCGATCTGGCCCTGCAACTCCGGGAGGAGGGTAAGGCGCGTTTCCTCGGCGTGAGCGGGCACAGCACAGGAACGCTGGAGAGGATCGTCGGAGAGGCACCGGTGGACGTGGTGATGTTCCCGGTTAACCTGTTCAACCACGCTCTGCCGCACCGCCAGGACCTCCTGCAGCATTGTGCCCGGGAACAGATCGCGCTCATAGCGATGAAACCGTTCGGCGGCGGCAAGCTGCTGAACGAGACGGGCACGATCCGTGTGCCCAAGTACCAGACCGGGGGCGAGGCGTTTCGGACGCGCATCGTGGGCGGGGTCACGCCGGTCCAGTGCCTCAGCTACGTGATGTCGCAGATCGGCGTAACCGTCGCCCTTGCCGGGGTCAAGAAACCCGCGGAGCTCATGGCTGCCCTGGCGGTCTTGGCCTCAGACGAAGAGGCACGGGACTACGGCCAGCTGCTGACCAACTTCGACCGCTACGTAGAGGGGGAATGCACGTACTGCAACCACTGCCTTCCGTGCCCGGCCAACATTGACATTGGTCAGCTCAACCGCCTGCTGGACGAGGCGCGGTTGCTTGGCGCCCAAAGCCTTATGGGTGCGTACAACGCCATGGCAGCCCCGGCGTCCGCCTGCACCTCCTGTGGTGCCTGCGTGCCACGCTGTCCGTTCGGTGTGGCTGTGATGGAGAGGATCAGCGAAGCACGCGCGGTCTTCGAACCTGTCGTCCCCCGCGCCGCGGCTTGACCCGGCAATCGATGCGAGACATCCCATCGTCAGTCAAGGAGAGACCAATGACTCACCGATGCGAAGTGAAGGAGCTCCAAGCCCAGCCAACGCTGATCGTCCGCACCCGCACCTCCGTGGACGAGCTGGGGGCTGTCCTGGGGGAAGCCTATGGCGCGATCGCGGCCTACCTGGGCGAGCTGGGAGAGTATCCGGCCGGACCTCCCTTCTCCGGCTATCACAATGAGGACATGCGGGATCTCGACGTTGAGATTGGTTTCCCGGTCGCCCGCGAGTTGCCCGGTCGTGGCGACATCCACGCTAGCCAACTCCCGGGAGGTAGGGCAGCCGCGTGCCTCCACGTCGGCCCCTACAGCGATGTCGAGCCTGCCTACACGGCACTCGGCCAGTGGATGGCGGAAAACGGACACGTACCCACAGGCGTGGCGTACGAGATCTACTTGAATGATCCTGACGAAACACCACCTCAGGAGCTGAGGACGCAGATCATGTTTCCCCTGGCATAGGATGGACGGACGTATCCGACGCATTGCTGGATCCCTCGCTCTCTCCGCGTTGTCCAGCATATGGGTGAACGCGAACAGGGCACTCGGAAGATCAGGGAGGCGCTGCGGTCAACACGTTCGACTGGGTCGAGATAAGAATCAGTAGTGCAGAGAGAGCTGCACGGTTCTACGAGACCGTTTTCGGGTGGCGCGTCCTCCGCAAGGAGACGGCGGACGGGAGTGACTACTGGATCTTCGACACCGGCGCTGAGCCCCGCATAGAGATCCTACGCCGGGGCGCGTTGTGGGCCAGAGGGGGAGAGGCCGATCTCGGGACAGTGGTCTACATCCACGTCCAGTATATCGAGGCTGTGCTGGGACAGGTGGAGGAAGTGGGCGGGACAGTCGTCGCCCCCAAGAGCGCGGAGGGCACCGCCTTCCGAGCGTTCTTCCGGGATCCTGACGGGAACCTGCTTGGCCTGTGACAGGAGAGACAGGACTAGAGCGTCGGAGCAAGCCGAAGCGACCTGGGGACCAAGGAGGCCACCGATGACAAGCACCCGGTCGGAGATAATGGGGGCGTGCGGGCTCGATTGCAGGGCCTGAGAGATCCGTCGAGCTCCCCAAGACGAGGAAGCTGCGCGCGTCGTCGTCGGCTGGTTTCTGGAAAGGGGGTGGCTGGACGTGGACGAGGGCATCACGGAGGTGATCGAGCAGGGCATGTACTGTAGGGGGTGCCGTGGAGATCGGAGTCTGCACTGGTCCCCCGACTGTCCGATCCTTCTCTGCTGTGTCGACGAGAGACACCTGGAGCACTGCGCGCAGTGCAAGGATTTCCTGTGCGAGACATTGGAGGCATTAACCAACGACGGTCAAACTCAGCACTAGCAGGCTGTCGAGCACCTGAGGCGAATCGCAGGGTCGCCGCAGTAGAGGAAGTGACCCTCGCGAAGAAGGGCTCAGAGAGATATCTGATTCGGATAACCGGACTAAAGACAGGGCTGGACGCGGCCCTTGTCTGGTCCCCTGGAGGTTTCAATGGAGAGGATCATAGCGTACTGCGGCCTGGTCTGCACCGACTGCGAGGCGTACATCGCCACGCAAGCCAATGACGTGGATGCACTCGAGCGGTTGGCCAAGCGGGCGCGCGACGAATTCGGTGTCGAGGATGCCACCGCCGAGTCGAGCGAGTGCGACGGCTGCCTGACCAACGATGGGCGGCAGATTGGCTACTGTGCAACCTGTGAAATCCGAGCATGCGCCATCGAACGGGGCATTGCCAACTGCGCCTACTGCGAGAAGTATACCTGCGAGACCCTCGAGGGTATCCTCACACGCGCGGCGGGGGCACGGGCTGAGCTAGAGGAGATCCGAGCCGCCACGTAGGTTATGTCGCTTCGCACAGCCATAGGCCGACGCCCGAGAAGCGGGTGCCGGGTCATACGTGCGCGCGATCACCGCCAGAGGCGCCCCGGTACAGGATATCCAGGAGGTCCCGGCGCGTGCCATCAGAAAGCTCATGATCAGAGAGATTGAGGCAAAGGTGCTGCTCTCCCACGTGAAGCAGCCGGACAGCTGGTTTGGACTCAAGTACAACATGAACCTCTACCGGGGCTGCCAGCATCGCTGCATCTACTGCGATTCCAGAAGCGAGTGCTACGGTCTGGATAACTTCGACGAGGAGATCCTAGTCAAGAGGAACGCGCTGGGACTCCTGCGCAAGGAGCTGGCAAGCAAGCGGGTCAAGGGCACTATCGGGACGGGTTCGATGAACGATCCCTATATGCCCGTGGAGACCGACCTCAAACTGACCGGGCCGGCGCTCGACATCATTGCGGAGTTCCGCTTTCCCGTGCACGTCATGACCAAGAGCGACCTGGTGCTGAGGGATCTGGATGCCCTCCGCCAGATCAATCAGGTCTACGCCGCGGTTACGTTCACCATAACAACGGCCGACGACCGGCTGGGGAAGGTACTGGAACCGGGTGCTCCGCTCGTCTCAGACCGATTCCGGGCGATGCAGGCTTTGGCAAACGAGGGGATTCGTACCGGGGTCGCGATGATGCCCCTCCTACCGTACATAGAGGACAACGAGGAGAACATTCACCGGATCGTGAAGCAGGCCCAAGCGCACGGTGCGTCCTACATCATTCCCCACTTCGGCATGAGCCTCCGCGACCGGCAGCGCGCCTACTACTACGACAAGCTTGACCAGCTGTTCCCCGGTCTCCGTCAGAAGTACGAGAGAGCCTTCGGCAACCGGTGTACCTGCCCCGTGCCCAATGCGGATCGATTGAGTGATGTTTTTGCCCGAATGTGCCAGGAGCATGGCATCAGACCGGGCATCGAGCCATACCAGCCCGTCACCGCCACGCAGATGCGGCTGCTATAGAGGGCAATGGTGAAATCAGACGACCGAGGACCAAGAACGCTGAGTGCAGGCATCGGGCTGATCAGTGTCAGCGAGGCGGGACAGGCCGCCGAGCAAGGGTTACTCTGTTACAAGAGCAAGCGAGACTCCGTGGGGTACCAGCGGAAGCTCGCGTGGTTGGAGCAGCGCTTCGAGGAGGGACCTGAAATCAGGATCATCCGGGAGGACGACAGGTCCGTGGGCTTCATCGAGGACACACCCGGGGAGTTCGCCTGGCGTCCCGTCCATGCCCCCGGATTCCTATTCATCCACTGTGTCTGGGTCGTCGGCAGAGCAAAGGAAAGAGGGTACGGTTCGCACCTGTTGAACGCCTGCCTGGAGGATGCCCGGGCGCGGGAGAAGCGCGGCGTCGCTATGCTGGCGAAGAAGGGCAGGCACCTGGTGGGCAAGAAGCTGTTCCTCAATCACGGGTTCAAGTCAATCGATCGAGGCCCGCTCTCCTTTGAACTGCTCGCCAAAGCCTTCCCCGACGACCCGGCCCCCACGCGTCCGTACGACTGGGAGGAGCGACAAGCCCACTACGGTGACGGTCTCACGGTCTTGTACGCCAATCAATGCCGCTACTTCGATGAGGCCGTTCGCACTGGGTTGGAGGTGGCGGACGAGGTCGGAGTCGAGGAGTGCCGTGCAGTGACGTTGAATAGTGCCCAGGAGGTTCAGGATCTTGCGCCGTGCCCGTACGGGACCCTATGCATTGTGTACGATGGTCAGTTGTTGGCCTACACACCACTGAGCGCAAAGAAGCTGAAGCAACGCCTCGAGGAACAGCTGGCAGGAGGATGACATGGAGCGTTCACGGACGTACGACCGATACCCCATTTGGATCGTCCTGGTGTGCACCCTCGTCTCCTGGATGATCTATGCTGTTGGCGGGTACGTGTTGGCGCGCGTATGGATCTGGCTGGTCGTCCCATACCTCGTCTACTCACTCTGGCTCGAGCTCAGATTGCTTCGGGTAGCGTGCGCGGACTGCGGATACTACGGCAGGCTTTGTGCGTTTGGCAAAGGCAAGCTCTGTGCTCTGGCCCTCAAGCGGGGAGATACCCGGCGCTTCTCGGCGCGAGACATCTCTTGGGCGCATATGATTCCGGACCTGCTGGTTTCCCTCATTCCGTTGCTCTTCGGGACAGGGTTCCTGGTGCTCACCGGATGGGACTGGCTCATCGGCGGTCTGTTGTTCTTGCTAGTCATTCTTGCCTCCGGCGTCACGGGTGCGGTACGGGGATCCCTCGCGTGTAGGTACTGCCGACAGAGGGAGCTAGGGTGTCCGGCCTACGCGCTGTTCGGAGGACGAACCGATGCCTGACACAATCGAGTGGCTCCTGGAGTCCGATGAGCCGTGGACGCAATATCGCACGCTGGTCGACCTCCTCGACCGACCCGAGGATGACCATGTCGTCCAGCGCGCGCGCCGGGACCTGCTCGCCCATCCGCAGGTTCAAGGACTGATCGACTGTGCCTCGACCTGGCCCGGATACGCGTTGAAGCGCCACAACGACGCCAAGCATCCAATTCACGCGCTCGCCGCCCTGGCCGATTTCGGGATCCGGGTGGACGATCCCGGAATGTCGTCCGTTGTCGATGCCGTGACGGCGCACCGATCGCAGGAGGGCCCGTTCCAGACGAAACTCCGTCTATACAAGCGCTTCGGCGGGCTCGACGGCGAGTTCTGGACGTGGATGGCGTGCGATGCGCCAGTTCTGCTCTACGCCGTGCTCTCCTTCGGGTTGGTCGAGGATCCGCGGGTGGGAGCAGCGTTGAAGCACCTGCTGGGGCTCGTGGAGGTGAACGGCTGGCGCTGCTCCGCCGCGGCGGAACTCGGGTCCTTTCGTGGGCCGGGGAAGGCGGAGGATCCCTGCCCCATCGCCAACGTCCACGCACTGAAGGCTCTATCCCAAGTGCCGGAATTGAGGGACAGCCCGGCAACACGCGCTGGAGCCGAGGCGCTGCTCTGGCACTGGGGACCGGAGTGCGAGCGGAGGATCTTCCTCTTTGGCGCCGGCACCTTCTTCCGCAGGCTGAAGTACCCGTACGTCTGGTACGACATCCTCCACGTCGTTGAGGTCCTCAGTCGCTTCCCCTTCGTGCACGACGACGCGCGGTTCCGGAGCATGGTGGAGACGATCACGCACCAGGCGGACGAGGATGGGCGGTACACGACCGGCTCCATGTACCGCGCGTGGAAGGGATGGTCCTTCGCGGACAAGAAGGCGCCGTCTCCGTGGCTGACGTTCCTGGTCCTCCGCATCCGCCAACGGCTCTCCTGACTGATCAAAACGGAGAGGCACGGAGTCACACAGAGAAGACACAGAGATGCACAAAGGGAGGCTAGACGAATGCCGCCTCTTGTTGTAGAATGGCCGTTCTGCTCCGAGAAAGGAGGAGATGATGAGACGATTGAGCCCTGAAGGATTCCGGAACGCGCGACGGTTCTTGATGACGGAGGCGCGGTCCTTGGACCGGGCGCTCTTCGAGCACCGTTTCGAGGCAGCGCCGGTCGACAGGGTCGTCGAGGAGCTCTTGGACTATCAGAATCCCGACGGAGGGTTCGGGCATGCACTCGAGCCGGACGTTCGCACACCCGGCTCGTCAGCACTGGCGACGGGCATCGCCCTCGACATCCTGAAGGAGGTCGGCCGCGCATCCCGGTCCCCCGTGGTGACCCGCGCCGTCGAGTTCCTCCTAGATACCTTCGACGCCGAAACCCGAGTGTGGCGCGTCGTACCCGAGGACACCAATGACTATCCCCACGCGCCATGGTGGCACGACGAGGAGGGCAGCCTGGCGCAGACCTTCGACGACTTTGCCGTTATCCCACGCGCGCAACTCGTGGCTCTGCTCCATCACTATGGCGGGATCGTGCCAGACGAGTGGCTTGAACGCCTGACAGAGAACACGGTGACCGCCGTACAGACGCTGGACGAAGCCGCGTTTGCCGGTGGCGGAGACACTCTGCGCTACGCCCTCGATCTGTTTGAGGCAGACGCACTTCCAGTGCGCTTCAAGAATCGGCTGATGCCGCGTCTGCAGGACCTGACGGACCGGATCGTCTGCCGAGATCCTGGGGAGTGGTCGCAGTACTGCGCGACACCCTTGAAGGTTGCGCTCTCGCCTGACTCGGCCGTGGCCGACATGCTCCAGCACGACCTGCAGCGTAATCTCGATTTCGTGATCGACGAACAGTCCCAAGACGGCGCCTGGGAACCCACCTGGACGTGGGGCGACGTCTATCCTGCGGCCTGGGAGCAGGCACGACAAGAGTGGCGCAGCGAGCTCACGCTCAGAACGCTCACCACGCTTCGCGCCTTCGGGCGCATCAGCTGCTAGGGCGGCACGTCCACCCGGCAGAGCAAAGCGGATGCACGCCAACCCGCGGTAGGGACTTCCTTGGGCAAAAGCGAGTTCACCCTCGAGACTGAGTACCGATACAACCGGTCAGGACCAGTCCGCTGGATTGTGTCCCATGCGTTACGCTACCCGCTGTTCCCAGTGGCGACCATCTTGGCCGCCATCATGAATAACTGGGCCTATAGCTACCGCCAGGTGCTCACCGGCCGCGCGTTCGATCTGATCACCACACCGGCGTGGCAGGCGTCGGCGCTGCTACTTGTCGCCCTGGGCATCGCCGGAGTGGCCGCCGCCCAGGGCCTCACTGGTCTCCTGCGCAACTTCGCCATAGAGTTTCTAGCTCAGCGCATCGAGCGAGACACGCGGGAGGAGCTGTACCTGGACCTGCTCGGAAAGAGTCAGACCTTCCACGGGCGACAGCGGATCGGCGACATTATGGCCCGTGCCACGAACGATGTCCACCAGCTGAACCTGATGTTCAGTCCCGGTTTGATGCTGATCATCGATTCGGCAATGGCTATTGTCGTCCCGGTCGCGCTCATCGGCCAGCTGGAATGGCGCTTACTCGTAGCCCCCATGGTCTTCGTCGTCCTGTGGGCGCTGACGGTGGCCGACTACAATCGGAGGTTAGAGCCCGTCAGCCTGGCTCAGCGCGACCAGTTCGGCGAGATGAATGCTGGGCTGGCGGAGGCCATCGCCGGCATTGAGGTGGTCAAGGCAAACACCCAGGAACGACGTGAATGGCTCGCCTTTGTCCGAAATGCCCGCCGGTTCCGCGACACGTTCATCAAGCAGGGGCAGATCCAGGCCCGCTACTGGCCAATGCTGGTGTTCAGCGTATGCTGGGCCGGCGGGTTCCTCCACTCTCTGCTGCTCTGGCGCCAGGGCGTTGTCACACTGGGGCAGGTGGTCGCCTATGTGGGACTGTTGGGGACGCTCGAGTTTCCCACGTTCATCTCCATCTTCTCGTTCAATCTGGTCCAGCTCGGCATCGCAGGGGCTCGCCGCATCCTCGAACTGATCAATGCCGAAACTGAACTCGACGAAAATGAGCTGGGAGTGACCAAACCGATCGACGGCAAGGTGACCTTCGAGCACGTGAGCTTCGCGTACAACTCCAAGCACGTGCTGAATGATGTCAGTTTCACAGCTCAACCAGGAGAGACGATCGCTGTTGTCGGACAGACCGGGTCTGGGAAGACCACACTGACCCAGCTGATCAATCGCATCTTTGACGTTGACGGGGGCGCTGTGTTGGTCGACGGTGTGGACGTCCGCGACTGGAACATCGAATCTCTCCGCTCACAGATATCCACAATCGAGCAGGATGTCTTCCTCTTCTCGCACACGCTCGCCGAGAACATCGCCTTTGGGTGCAGTGAGGCAGATCAGGATGCAATAGAGCGGGCGGCACGGGCCGCGCAGGCGCACGAGTTCATCACGAGCTTCCCCGAGGGCTATCAGACGGAGATCGGCGAGCGCGGCGTGACGCTTTCCGGAGGCCAGCGACAGCGAATCGCCATCGCTCGCGCCTTTCTCACGGACCCCCGCATCCTGATCCTGGACGACAGCACCAGTGCCATTGACAGCGCCACGGAGGATCATATCCAACGTGCGATGCGGCGCGTCAGCCGGGGAGATCGAGAGCACCCGCGCACTACGTTCATCATCACCCACAGGTTGAGCCAGATTCGCTGGGCCGACCGCATCCTGGTGCTTCAACAAGGCAGACTGGTGGACCAAGGCACGCATGAAGAGTTGATGGAGAGGAGCGAGGACTATCGGCGCATCTTCGCACGCTACGAGTGATCAACCCTTGGTCACACAGAGTCAGACAGAGAGAACAACGAGATGCACCGAGAGGACAAAGACGGAAACGCCGTCACAACTCCATCAGAGTTGAATGAGCTGACGCGCAGCATCATCGGCGCAGGGATTGAAGCACATCGACACCTGGTACCAGGTCTGCTGGAATCCACGTATGAGACGTGTCTGGCCTACGAACTTGGACAGCGGGGGCTGGCCTATGAAAGGCAGAAGGCGCTCCCTCTAATCTACAATGAAGTCCATTTGGACCAAGGCTACAAAGCCGACGTGCTCGTCGAAGGAAAAGTCATCGTAGAGATCAAGGTCGTTGATCAGTTCACGCCCGTCCATGAAGCCCAGGTGCTGTCGTATCTCCGCCTGTCTGGTTGCAGGATCGGTCTGTTGCTCAATTTCGACGCGGAGTTGCTCGAGGACGGTGTACGCCGCTTCGTGATGTGAACGCTCTGTGCGGCTCTGTGTTGTCTCTGTCCGACTCCGTGTAGGGGTGGGAGATTCTTCATCGCTATGGGTTTTATTCTAGACGGGTTGGAGACTGAATCATACGATCGGCGCTACGACGATCGGGAGCTGGTGCGGCGAATCATCAGTTACTTCCGACCCTACACGCGCCACATGATCCTGGTGGGCCTGATGCTCACCCTCAACTCCGCGGCTGGAACCGGCGGACCGATCCTGATTTCGACAGCCCTCGATCTCGTCGGGCAGGACTCGTCGACGAGCTTCATACTCTTGCTGGCCGGGGGCGTCCTGCTGCTGGGACTGGCACGCTGGGGCTTCAATTACGTCCGTCAATGGTTCTCAGCCCGGGTTGTGGGAAACGTCGTCCTGAATCTCCGGGAGGATGTCTTCAGAGCTACAATTGCCCACGACCTCTCGTTCTACGATGAGCACCCCTCCGGCAAGATTGTCAGCCGCGTCACCTCGGACACTCAGGATTTCTCCAACGTGGTTACTCTGGTTATGGACCTGCTTAGCCAGGTGATGCTGGTGATTCTCCTGGCGGCGTGGCTATTGGCGATCGACCTGCGGCTGACGCTGCTGTTGCTGGCCATGACACCCTTCGCCGTTGGTATTGCCCTCAGCTTCCGCCGTCTGGCCCGTCGAGTGACCCGCCGCGCGCGACGCGTGACGGCAAAGATCAACGCGCAGATCCAGGAATCGATCAGCGGGATTATGATCGCCAAGAGTTTCCGCCAGGAACGTTCAATCTACGATACCTTCGCTGTCAACAACGAGCAGGCTTATGAGGTGGGATTGCGACGGGGGCTCACACTGAACACCGTTTTCCCCGTCATCGGCATCGCGTCGGGGACAGGCGTCGCCCTGCTGGCCTATGCTGGCGGTCTTGCCACGAGGGGTCGCATAAGCCCGGGCGACTGGTATCTCTTCATGCAGGCAGTCGGCTTCTTCTGGTGGCCGATGATGAACATCTCCTCGTTCTGGAGTCAGTTCCAGGATGGCCTGTCCGCCGCCGAGCGCGTCTTTGCATTGATCGATGCAGAGCCGCGTGTGATCCAGCAAGCCAATGAGCCCGTCGCCGAACTGCGTGGTAGGATCGAATTCTGTCACCTCTTGTTTGGTTACGACGGAGATGAAATTGTGCTTCCAGATCTTTCTCTGGTGATCCCCTCGAGGCAGACCGTTGCACTGGTGGGCCACACCGGCGCCGGCAAGAGCAGCGTCGCCCGCCTCATTTCCCGGTTCTACGAATTCCAGGGCGGCAAGTTGCTCGTAGACGGTCACGATATCCGCCGACTCGACCTGCAGCAGTACCGCCGACATATCGGCGTGGTGCCCCAAGAGCCTTTCCTCTTCTCCGGTACAGTCGCCGAGAACATCCGCTATGGTCGCAGCGACGCGACCCGGGAGGAGGTATGTGCCGCAGCCAAGCGAATCTCGGATGGAGAGTGGCTGGCTGCACTGCCCAAAGGGCTGGACACTGACGTCGGCGAGCGCGGCGCAAGCCTCTCAATGGGCCAGCGTCAGCTAGTCGCGCTGGCCCGCGTTCTGCTCAAGGACCCGGCCATCTTCATCCTGGATGAGGCGACGGCTAGCGTCGATCCCTTCACCGAGATGCAGATCCAGGAGGGCTTAGAGGCCATCATGCGGGACCGGACAGCTATCGTCATCGCTCACCGTCTGTCGACAGTGAAGCACGCAGATCGAATCTTGGTCATGGATCACGGACGGGTGATTGAGGAAGGGACCCACGACCAGCTGCTGGCCAAGTCAAGGGGGCACTACGCCGAGCTCTACAACACCTACTTCCGGCACCAGTCACTTGAGTACATCGAGTCGGTCAGCGAGATATTCGAGGCCGACTGACCGATCCCTAAGGCGAGAAGAGTTCCTCCACTAGGGGGTTGATCGCCTCCCAGCGCGGTAGAAGCACGCTGCCACCCGTGGGCGTAGTCCATGGACGCGTCATGTCGCGATCGATGACATGGTGCTCCATCCCCTCAGGTCCGACGCGCAGCAGAGTCACCGCTAGTTGGAGCATCTCCAGGGGACCCAGGTTCGTTTCAATGTTCGCCACCACGGCTTGGAAGACGGCGGGGAGACGAAGCCAGTTTTCGGGGGCCATCAATTTGCGCGCCAGGGCCATCATCACCTGCTGTTGGCGGTCAGCCCGCTCGAAATCAGATGCCCCGTGCCGGGAGCGGACGTACTGAAGCGCCCGCTCGCCATCCATATGCTGGACCCCCGCGGGAATCTCGATTCGAGTGGTACCGTAGTCCTCGGTGGGGTAGGCGTTGTCGATGATGGGCTCTTCGACCACCACATCAATGCCTCCGGCAGCATCCACGATAGCCCGAAACGCGTCGAAATCGACACGCACGTGGTGACGGAGCGCCACGTCAAAGGCCTGAGAGACAGTCTTCATCGCCAGGTCCGGACCGGTTCCCGGAGTCTGGTTCTCTCCCCAGAAGTGGGCCGTGTTGATGCGGCCCTGTCCGTACCCGGGAATCTCGACATACAGATCCCGGGGAATGGAGAGGAGCGCCAGGCGAGAACCCTGCGGGTGGGCCGTCGCGAGCATAAGCACGTCGGAGCGCACCGTATCGCCCTGTTCCGGCCGCCGATCGAGACCCAGGATCAAGACATTGGTGCGAGGAGCAGCAACCTGCGATGCCCAGACACCCACCAGCGCGAGGCAGCTGCAGGACAACAGCATGATCCAGACCGCCAGGGCGAACGGGGAAAGAGAGACGCAGCCTCTCCTGGTAGTCGCCGCCGGCACTCCGTCGTGCGCTGGCTGCGGCACTGGAGGCTGTGCCCGGCGCTTCGCGCCCTTGTAGATCGCCCGATGCGGCGGTGGCACTTGAGGACTATTCCGATCGCGTTTCACGTGGTTTCCATCACCTGCCGCGCAACCTGGCGGCCGATCTCCACAGCGTAGTTGCTTCCCCGGTCCCAAGGGTAGACCTGGCTCATCGTCGCCAGCCAGAGACCGGGCACAGGCGTCTTCAGCGACGGGATCTTACGAGAGTGATTGAGCTTGGGAATGGGTTGAGCATAACGCTCCCGGAAAAGCCACGAATCCCGCACCCAGTCCGGCCGAAAAGCCCGGTTGATGATACTGAGACCCGGCAAGTAGACCTCCAGCAGCTTCTCCTTGCTGTAGGCAAAGTACGGATGGTCAGGAGGGAGGTAGTCGCCACAATAGATGATGTGATCGCCACCGTAGCGATCGGGGTCGATGTAGTTGGTGTGCTCCACGAGACCCATGAAGGGGATTTCCGCACCCTTTGGCAGATTAATCCAGTAGTGTCCGTCGGTAAGGCTACGACCCAGCGCAAGAACCAGCGCCAGTGCACCCATGGATTCCAGGTCCTTCAGCTTCGACGCGTACGGATCGGGCATTCCCGGAGTGATCTCGAGCATCGCGTCCGGCGAGACCGTGGCAATGACAGCCTCGTGCTTCACCTCGCCATCAGGCAAGATCACTCTGAGCTTTCCAAGGTCCGTCTCCGCTCCACGCCCTTCGACCGGACGGATCCTGGACACCTCTGCGTCAAAGCGAACAGTCCCTCCTTGCTCCTGAACGCGCTGGACGAGCAAATCGATGAACGCCTGGAAACCGCCCTCGAAATACCCCAAGCTCGCGGTACGTTTGTAGAGCCTAGCCCACATCCAGGCCATATTGACCTCGCGGTAGTGCTCCTCGCCAAACTTGCTCACCAGCAGAGGCTTCCACAGCACCTCGTAGGCCCGATCTCCCACCGTCCTTCGCATCCAGTCGTCCGCCGTCACGCGCTCAAATCGCCGCCAGTCTCGGACCAACGTCAGGTAGGCGCCAACCATCCCGGCCCGCAGCCGATCCACGAGTGATAAGGGTGAAAACTGGAGCACACGCACCGCCCGGTGGAGGGGAGGGAAAGGAATGAAGCCCAGCCATGGAACGGGACTATCCAGCGGATAGAGCTCACCCTGGTGGTAGAGGGTCGTCGTGGGGCGGCGGAAGAACAGTCGGTGCCCGGCTCCGAGTTCGTCGATCAGCCCAACTAGCTCATCATCCGACGCAAACCAATGATGGTAGAACCTCTCTACGTGCCAATCCCACCTCTCGTCGTGGAATCCAGCCGCCAGTCCACCGGCATAGTCGCGCGCCTCGTAGATGGTGACATCGTGCCCGCGCCTTGTCAAGTCGTAGGCAGCGACCAGCCCAGTGATTCCCGCACCGATGATGCCAATGTTCATAGATCCACCGTCCCTGGCGAGCCCTGCGAGCTATTAGGCAGGTTTCCAACCTGCGCTCGGTATCACAGTTGATTCTCAGTCTCTCTCCTGACAGCGTCTTGTCGCATCCACCGACCGTGACCAAGATGCAGGACCGGCTCCCGGAGGTGGGTCCGGCTACGTTGCCTCCCCCTTCGAGTGCTCTAGTCCCCAGACCTCGCCCCAGCGCACCCCCTCCCGTGCCATGAATACCAGTCCCAACAGGGTAACCGGGATCAGCAAGATGGCGTGGAGGACCAGCACGTAGCTCGCGGCGGGGCCCGACGGAACCCCGATCACCTCCAGCGTCTGGACGCCTCCTCCTTCGAAGGTCCCGATGTAGCCGGGAAGCGAAGGGAGCGCCGTCAACAGGTTCACGACCCCGCCCATCAGCGCGATCCCGGCGTAGGGAAGCTGAAGATCGAAGGCGAAGCTGACTAACCAGTACTTCATTGTCTCCAGGATCCACACCCAGAGAGTGACAGCAAACACGACCAGGACGTCTCGACCACTCCGCAAGCTCTCCAAGCCGGCAATCACGCCCTCCACCAACTCGAAAAGGGGTTCCTGAAACCGCTCCGGTAGAAGGGCCTCAATCAGGCGATGAGCGATGCGGCTCAAAAGCCTGGGACGAGCCGCCAGCGCGAGAAAAACCATCAGGGCCCCGAAGAAGACGCCACTGGCGACTGACACCAGGCGGCGGAAAAACGGCGACATCGGAACAAAGAGCAAACCGAAGAGGACAAAGACAACCATCGTCAGCCCATCGAACAACCGCTCCAGGACAGCGGTCGTGAGGGAAGTCCCAATATTGACTTGGTCGCGACGCCATAGGAGGTATGCGCGCAGCACCTCGCCGAGCCGGAAAGGGAGCACGTTGTTTCCAGCGTAACCTATGACGACGACGGGGAAGAGACGATTGGCGGAGACACGCTTGCTCCCGCGCAGCAAGAATGTCCAGCGCCAGCTCCTGAACCAGACTGAGACGAAGTAGACTGCTACGCCAGGGATGAGCCACCAGTAGTTGGCCCCGCGCAGGGCATCCCGTATCTCTCCCATTTGCAGATCGCGGAACGTGAACCACAGCAGGCCCAGGCTGATGATCAGGCCAACAAGAAGAACGGGCCAGCGCCTTCTCACCTGGCCCAGAAATGTATCTGTCACCTATCACCACCGATCAACAATGACACCCTCCGACAACTTGGAGCATCGATTGGCCGCCCACGCTCATGACACTCCCGGTTACAGCTGGCGCTGCCGCAGCACTTCATACAGCACCACAGAACCCGCCACCGAAGCGTTCAGCGATGTCACGACCCCTCGCATCGGGAGCCGAATCAGGAAATCGCACCGCTCACGCACCAACCGACGCATGCCCCTGCCCTCGCTGCCCACCACGACGCCGAGCGCTCCCGACAAGTCGGCGCGGTGGTACGCCTGGGCTCCAGCCACTCCCTCCATCCCGGCGACCCACACTCGCTGCTCCTTGAGCCATTCGATCGCCCGTACCAGGTTCGTCACCTGAGCCACGCGCAGGTGCTCCACAGCTCCCACCGAGGTGTGAACAACGGCGGGCGTGATGCCCACGGCCCGACGCTCCTGAATGACGATCCCGTGGACACCCACTGCCTCGGCCGTACGCAGCAGGCTCCCGACATTGTGAGGGTCCTTGAGGAGGTCGAGAAGCAAGAAAAGGGGCGGTTCATCGGCAGAATCAGCGACAGCATAGAGGTCATCCAGCAGGTCGTAGGCGTATTCGCTGACTTCCAGCAACACACCCTGATGGCTGAAGGTCCCGAACTGCTCAAACGTGTTGCGGTCTGCGCTTTCGACGGGCACGCCCTTCTCGTCAGCGAGACGAAGGATCTCGTCGGTGACAGCGCTGTCCCGGATCCCCTCCGCCAACGTCAGTTTGTGGAACTGCCGCCGCCCTGCTTTCAGCGTCTCGTAGACTGCGTTGCGGCCGTACAGCGTCTCGCTCACGTTGCTCCGCGCTGGAGCCGCCAGGTCGTGCCCTCGGGTCGGTCGTCGACCACAATGCCGAGCTCCGCCAGTCGCTGGCGAAGTGCGTCTGCCTCCCGCCAGTTCTTATCGTCACGGTACTGCTCGCGGATCTCGAGGACAATATCCATCAACTCCTCAACCAACTCACCGCTTACACCCTCAGTCAGATCATCGGGGATGATGCCCAAAACTCGCCCTCCCAACTGGCGGTAGATGTCATCAATCGCCGCCAGTATGCCCCCGCTCAAACGCTCACCAGAGTTGAGCAGATCGTTGACGCTCCTGTTGAGCTCGAAAAGGGCAGCGATGGCCTGGGGTGCGTTGAAGTCATCGTCCATGGCTTCGTGAAACTGCTCGGAGTAGGGCACAAGACTAGCGAACTCTGTGAGCTCGCCAGTGTCAGCAGACCTGGTCTCCTCCATCCGTTGCCTCAAGGTGCGCACCGTGTTGTGCAACCTCTCGACGCCCCGCTCTGCCGATACCATCGCCTCTTGACTGAAGTCGACTGGTTTCCGATAGTGACTCGAGAGGACGAAGAAGCGAATCGCCTCGGGGCTATAGTGATCGAGAGCCTCCTTGATGGTGACGAAATTCCCAAGGCTCTTGCTCATCTTTACGCCATCTACCGTCAAGGAGCCGGTCAACACCCAGTACCGGGCAAAGGGCTTGCCCGTCGCGGCTTCAGACTGCGCAATCTCGCAATCGTTGTGGGGGAACATGTTGTCTATCCCACCACCATGGATGTCGAACGTGTCTCCCAGATACCGAGTTGCCATGGCTGTACACTCGAGGTGCCAACCAGGATAACCCCATCCCCAGGGTGACGGCCAGCGAAGAATGTGCTCAGGCGCAGCGTGCTTCCACAGAGCAAAGTCAGCTGGATGCCGCTTTTCCTCCCGCACTTCCACTCGAGCCCCGGCCTCAAGGTTCTCGATCTTCCGCCCCGAGAGCTTCCCGTAATCGTTCAGCTGCTCCACGGAGTAATAGACATCGCCCTCTTCGGTCGTGTAGGCGTACCCCTTCTCCAGAAGCGTCTTCACAACTTCTATCTGTTCGGGGATGTGTCCGCTGGCCCGGGGAGAGATATCGGGGCGAGTCACGCCCAACGCGTCCATGTCCTCGAAGTAGGAGCGAGTGTAGGTCTCCGCCACCTCCATTGGTTCAACCCTCTCCAGGCGCGCTTTCCGTAGGATGCGATCCTCACCGCTGTCGAGAAGATGCCCCACGTCTGTGATGTTCTGGACATAGCGGACATCATAGTCGAGATAGCGGAGGTAACGGACGATCACATCGAGGGCGACGTAGGTCTTGGCATGTCCCAGATGGGCATGGTCATAGACTGTCGGGCCGCAGGCATACAGCCCCACGTGCCCCTCCTGGAGTGGTTCAAACGGTTCTTTCTCTCGGGTCAGGTAGTTGAAAATCTTCAGTGCCACGACATCCTCCTCAACACTCCACGCCGATGGTTATTGCTCGATGCGCGCGAACAGCATGCGACCGGCGGCTGTCTGGAGCACCTTCGTGACAACCACCTCAACCCTTCGCCCGATGTACGGCTTGCCGTCCTCCACGACGACCATTGTTCCGTCGTCCAAATAGCCAACCCCCTGACCGACTTCCTTCCCCTCCTGAATGATCTCGATATCGAGGGACTCTCCGGGAAGAAACATGGCCTTGACGGCATTGGCCAGTTCGTTGATGTTCAGCACACGCACACCCTGCAGCTGCGCCACGCGGTTAAGATTGTAGTCGTTGGTCACAATAGGACACGTCATCCGCTTGGCCGCGACCACCAATTTGTCGTCCACCTCCCGCACGTCGTCGATTTCCATATCTACAACCCGGACGGGCGTCACCGAGTCATTCTGCAGACGACGGAGCATTTCCAGGCCACGCCGTCCCCGCCTCCGCCGTAGAGCATCTGAGGAGTCAGCAATGTGCTGCAACTCGTTGAGCACAAATCGGGGCACCAACATGTCGCCATCAATGAATCCAGTGCGGCTGATGTCCGCGATTCGACCATCTATGATGACACTCGTATCCAGCAGCACAGGCCTGCCGCGCGCTCGTTTGGTCTGTTTCTCCGACAACTGACCGCGGATCAGACTAAAGATATCCTGCTGCCGCGTGACCATCACCATGGCGCCAAAGTAGCCGAACAGTGCTGCCGCGACAAATGGTAGAATCTGCTTAAAGGGCGACGGTAACAGCGAGAGGGGGAATACGAGGAGAGCAGCTATGATCAGACCCACTACAAGCCCAAGCGTGCCAGCCAGCAGCTGGTGAGCAGGAGCCTGCCGAATGCGCCTTCGAACGGCAATGAACGGTCGCACGGAGAGATAGGGCGTCAGCACAAGACCGGCCAGAGCGCCCATGAGGAAGAAGATAGCCGCATACTGGTAGGGTTGTCCGCCAAGCTGTGCAGCCAGGTAGATGCCCAGGAATACGCCACCGACAGCCAGAACCAGCATGCCGATGATGCGAGAGATGAAATCCGCACTCATGCTACACCCCCAGAATGATCCACGACAAATACGCACAAACACAGGCAAGCGCCGGACCGGCGTCACCTGTCGGGGGCATTCCAGGGCAGCCCATCGGGGCTACCGCGCTCGGGTGCAGATCAATGCCTGGATGCAGGTTTTCACTTGGGTGGAGATTGTCACCCGGTGCTTCGGGAAAAGGATAAGTGCAGACAATGAAAACGCGCAACCAGTACCCAGGTAAGGGAAATGCCCCACATAATAAAGACACCTCTATATTAACACACGCGCGGTCAGAAGTCAAAGACACGATACACGATTGACATTCTCCGCAATTGCATCTAGAATCCTCGCGATGCCAAGTACGGGATTGCGCTATCCCGTGGGTCGCCCTGCGCAGACAAGAGGATTCCATGACGTCAACTGGCCGTCTTCGCCATCTTGGACTTTTGGGAGCTGTCTACTTTGTTCAGGGGGCAGTGCTTGTCTACTTCTCGACGTTCAACGCGCTCTGCCTGCGTTCCTTTGACCTCTCCTTCACGCGGATCGGCATCGTTGGCGGTATCACCCTCGCCTCCTTCGTCCTCAAAGCATTCATCGGCCCGGTCAGCGACCGGATCAATCTCCTGGGCCTCGGCCACCGCAAGCCGTACATCATTCTTGGCCTCCTTTCGCATGCGCTCGCGTTTCTCCTCCTTCCGGGTCTTTCGCCTGCTGAGCAATACCCGCTTTTCGTCGCCCTCTGTCTCCTGGGCGCGCTCGGCACGTCGACGTACGATACGTGCACCAATGGACTTTCCATTGACACGACGGCGAAAGAAGAGCGGGGCATCGTTCAATGTCTCATGATCGATGGTCGCGCCCTGAGCGCCGTCGTGGTCGCCGCCGCCATCCATATCCTATCACAACAGGGTCAATGGAACCCGGTCTTCCTGGCCATCAGTGCGATGGGGCTTGTGACCGCTCCTCTGGCGCTCACAGTCTCCGAACCCGGGACCCGTTCACAGAACCAGGCTTTCTCGCCTGCGGCCTTCCGCTGGATGTTTGCGGTACTGACATCTCTCAATCTACTGAGATTGCCTGCAGTATTCGGCCTCTGTCGGCTGCGGCACGACATCGGATAGATGCGAACTCGGAGCCCGGTCGCTGACGGAGGGGCAGCCGTTCCGGGCCCCGTGCTTGGGGGGTGTGGAAGGTTTGGTAATTGCTCTGTTCGCTCCCCTTCTGGGCCACCGAGCCACGGCTCAGGGTATGTTGGCTGCTTGCCAAGCTTTGGACTATGAGGAGGACTTCAATGCGACGAATCAGTTACATCCCGCTTGCGGTGATCTTGATCGGGGCGTTGTTAACCGCTACGCCCGTCTTTGCCCAATCAGGGAGCCAGGGAAACGTTGTTCATACTGTTGCTTGGGGCGAGACACTATTCAGCATCGCGCGGCAGCACGGGACAACGGTCAGCCTCATCTCTCAGGCCAACAATCTGACGGATCCGACCCGCATCTACGCGGGACAGCGCCTGATCATTCCTACAGACTACGTGCCGGCGGCACCTGCGGATGTGGGGGCGACGCACACAATAGCGCGCGGTGAGAATCTCTATCGCATCGCCCTCAAGTACGGGGTCACCGTCAAGGCTTTGGTCGAGCTTAACGGCCTCTACAACGCGGATCAGGTCATGGCCGGGCAGCAACTGACCATTCCCGGGAGCGCAGCAGCCTCATCCGTCTCCTACCAGCCTCAGCATGCCTCCACCACGCATACGGTGCAGACTGGAGAAACCCTGACGTCTATCGCGCACCGCTACGGCGTATCACTCTGGACACTGGTTCAGGTAAACAACGTCAGCAACCCAGCACTCATCATGTCCGGTCAGACGCTCGTCATCCCCAGCCCCGGTAGTCTGGCTTCGCCCTCGAGTTCCACCCAGCCCGTTGGCGACAAGCGCGTCGTCATTGATCTTTCGGACCAGCGTATGAGCACCTACAAAGGGAACACGCGGATTCATCACTTCGTCGTCTCCACGGGCATGCCGGGCGCGAACACCGCACCGGGCACCTACCGAGTACTTGACAAGTACCCCAATGCTTATGCGTCGACCTGGAACCTGCAAATGCCCTACTGGTTGGGCATCTACTGGGCCGGATCGCTGGAGAATGGGATCCACGCGCTGCCGATTCTGCCCAATGGGCAGCTACTCTGGGCCGGCTACCTTGGGACGCCGGTCTCCTACGGGTGTGTGATCCTGGGCACGCAGGAAGCCCGCACGCTCTATCACTGGGCGGAGGTGGGCACACCAGTGATCATCCAACGCTAGAAGCCGATAAGGGGGAGGATTTTCCGCGCCGGCCCATCACGCGCACCACTGACACAGAAACAGCCCCCTGAAGCAGCAGCTTCTCTTCGGGGGGCTGTTTGCTGGCTATGGCACGGAGCGCTCAGTCAGATCGCGTCGTGGATACCTCCCCGCCTTTGTCCAGCTCCTTCTTGGCCGCGTAGCCATAGAGGGAATCGGGCCAGGCATCCAGTGCTTCGTTGAAGCGGCGCACTGCCTCCGCCTCCCGTCCGGATCGGCGACACGCCAGGCCAAGGTTGTAGTAGCTGGCCGCCAGATGGCGCGCCCCGAAGTGTCCATCCTCATCAGCCAGCGCTTGCCTGAGCGTGACATAAGCTGCCTCGGGATCTTGATTCCGCAGTTCAGCCACCCCGCGATTGATCAAGACGATCTTCCGACTGCTCAGATCCGGTCCCACGCGGAGCGCCAGTCGAAAAAGACCCATGGCTCTCCCACACTGCCCGCGAGCAGTGAACCAGTTGCCGAGGTCAATCAGCAATCGCACCCGCATCGTCACCAGATACAACACAACCAGGAACAGCAGAGGATGGACCGGAATGCCGGCATACCGCAATCCGGTACCGATGGCTGTAATGATGACTCCTTCGACGGCAAAGCGGGCAGAGAACCCCTGACCGCGGACGAACGACAGGGCGCCGAAGCCGAGGAGGTACAAGAGACCAATCAAGGGCAAGAAGAGTGGAGATTCCATGCGTATCCTATCAGACACCTTAACGTGTCAGAAGCTAATCGTTGTCCTAGCATTCCGGTCGATGACTGACGTGCCATCACCTCTGTCATCGGCTCCGGCCCGCCGCTCAGCTCGGGCAAAGCAGCGCGCCGGAACCCACCAATTGAGCGGACGTCCCGTAAGCAAGGCTGCAAACACCCGCGATCGTCTAATCGTCCCGTCTTCTACATTCTACCAAAGCCTACTCAGCGAACAACTGGCCAGCCGCCTGTTCCAGCATGTCTATGCCCTGAACCTGAGTCTGGAACAGGGGAACAATCGCTCTCACGTTGTCGAATCGATCCCAGATTTCCTCCATGTACTCCGCTTGCATCTCCATCCGGTTGCAGACAAATTCCGGTGGATTCTCACCCAGGTCGGCGGGGTCCATTCGCATGTTAACCACCACGCCGCCCACTGGAATTCCGAACTCCTCAAACCACTTCAAGAAACGCTGGATCACGGCGATGGGTAGCGCCTCGGGGAGCGTGATGAAGAAGAAAGCTGTCTTCGCTTCATCGGTCAACAGCTCCTTGGCATTCGCCATCCGATCCCGGAACGTCAGCAGATAGTCCATCAAGGGATCCTTTTCCTTCTTCTGGCTATAGGAAAGAAGCTCCTTCAGGCTCTGCGCCTCCTCACGGCTCTGAACCATCTTGTTGACCCACATGGAATAGACATCCGACATTCCTAGCAGTCGGCGTGCGTTTGCGGTCGGCGCCGTGTCAAACACGTAGACCTCATACTCATCCTCGAACATGAGATCAATCATGTTTTCAAACATGGCCGATTCCTCAAAAGCCGGATTCATGGTCGCCGACTCCACGAAATCCTCAGCCTTCGTTTTGATGTCCGCGTACTTGAGGAACCACTCGATCTTCTCCCGGATTTCCTTCTTGGATTCCTCAATGGTGTCCTTGGTGTCAATCTCATAGGCCCAGAAGTGGGACTCGCCCTCAACCAGCGTGGGCTTGCCAAAGACATCCTGACCCAGCATCCCGGTCAACGAATGGACAGGATTTGTGGAGGCAAGCAGGGTTCGCTTCCCCTGGCGCGCAAACCAGAGGGCAGCGGCACCAGCCATCACCGTCTTTCCCACGCCGCCCTTGCCGCCGAAGAAATTGTACTTGAGGCCAGGGTGCTGCTTCACGAAATCAAGCGTGGTTTCCTGGATGTTGTCTCGGACGGTCATAGCTCTTCGCCTCCAAACATTGTCTCGGCCATCCGGGCGATCATGTCCAGACCGGTGATATCTCGCTCAAACTCCGGTACGCTGGAGAGAACCTCTGCACCGAAGAGCTTATCGATCTTCGCCAGGTATTCTCTCTGCATCTCGAGGCGGTTCTCCAGGTACTCCGGGATATCCTGATCGGCCAACTCTCGGGGAAGCACCCTGTTCACGATGTAGCCAATTAAGGGGACATCAAACTCGGCAAACCTGGTCGCTGCCTTCTGCGTGTCGACCAGGGCCATCTCCTCGGGGATGATGACGAAGAAGAAGGCCGTCCTCTTGTTGTCGGTGAGGATGCTGGATGACGTGTTGATCCGATAGCGGATGTCCTGCAGCTCAGTCAGGATCTGATCCTCTTCCGTCTCCTCGTCGCGCTCCAGGATAGCGGCCACCTGAGAGTATTCCTGCATCTCCTCGCGGAGAGAGGTGATCTTCTCTATCCACTCGTCGTAGACACTGGCCATGCTCAAATAATAGAGCGCGTGGCCAAGGGGAACCAGATCGTAGATGTAGTAGTCGTACTCGCCACCGACAATAATGTCGACCACCTTGTCGAAGATGGCGCTCTCCTCCATCGCCGGCTCCGCAGCAGCAGCCTGAATGTAGCTCTCGATCTCCTCGGGGATTTCCTCAAATCCGTACATGTCCCGAATCTTCTTGCGAATCTCCTCCTGATACTCCTGGATGTGCCGGTCAGCGTCGATCTCTTGGGCAAAGAGATTGGGCATGATCTCCACCGCGCCCTTGCCAAAGATGTCCTGCTGGAAGATATCCGTGAGCGATGCCTGCGGGTCTACGGAGAAGACAAGGACCCTGTGCCCCTGCTTCGCCAACCAGTAGGCAGTCGCAGCGGAGAACGTGGTCTTTCCTAGTCCCCCTTTGCCGCCATACATGATGTAGCGGCGATCAGGGTTTTCTCTGAAGATGCGTGCGAGTGACAATGTCTGCTCCTTCCTCATAGTCCTTCCGTCCGAGTATTTGTGTCAGGCATGGGATGCAGGATGCGTCACGCAAGACGCTGGATGCAAGCACAGCACCTCAGGTGCCTACGCTGTCGCTCAAGAGACAGGACCAGAACACCGATGCTCTTGTCAAGCAACCCCCCGCGATGCACGAGTGCCCTTGCACTCTTGCCTCTTGCTTCCTACATCGCTCACGCCAGCGCGTCTGTAAGATCGCGCTCACGCAACATGCGCCGCTTCCAAGTGCTGATCTGCGGTACCACATACGGGAGCAGCCGAAGCGAGTAGTAGGGAGGCAGGATGGGAACACCGAGCAGGTCCCCCATCGTGATCAAGATGAACAGATGCTCCATGCTCCCACGCGTCTTGAGCGCGTAGCGAGTCATGTCGTGACCTGCCATCCCGTACAGAAAGTCTTTGGCCGACCGGCCCCATCGCTTGAACATGCCCTCTTCTTTCATACTAGCTTGTCTCCTTGGTAGATTCTGCACGTCAGAAGCTCCGAACACGGGCAGTCTGGCCAGTGATCAGACGCTATTCACCGCTCCTTCGGTCATCCAATATCCTGGTCGAAAAGATCTGTCAGATCACGCTCCCTCAGCATACTGCGCCTCCAGCACTCGAGTCGCGGCACGACATAGGGAAGTAGTCGTAGGACGTAATATGGGGGCAGGATGGGCACTCCCAGCAGATCGCCGAAGACGATGAGCACAAAAACGCGTTCGAGTTCACCCCGGGACTTTCGGCACTCCCGCACCCACTCATAGACACTCATCCCGTAGAAGATCTCACGAGCGGTGTCGTAGATCTGCTCTAGCCGCCCTTTGATCTCCTCCAAAGCAGGCGAGTCCATATCTGCCTCGTTTCTCGGCATGTCATAACCGGGACGCCTAAAGGGGAGGATGAACACGCTCGTCAGGTTTCCGGGCGCGGAACAACTTCCTCCCATCGGTGAAGAGAACTGTCCAGGACAGTAGCTGATCCTACAGTCTTGTAGACTGAAGGCAACTGCTCCGTCCGGCAATGGGAGGGTCGGGGGCCTCCCTCCCACTGCCGTCGTGTCCTCTACGTGGTCTCTGCCACCTCTTCTCTTGGCTTCCGCAGAGCCCTCATCCCATCCAGGATAAGGAACGCCGCAGCGATGACCAGTACCAGGGCAATCACGCCGACCAGGACGGCCGCGATGGATCCCTCCACCGTGCCGGCCGACGGCAGCTTAACGAACAAGTTCGTGTATGCCAGATAGAGCAAAGCTGCTATGGTCGTGATGATCATGAAAATCGATGGGTACAACGCCCACGTGTGCTCCCTGCCTTCGGACATCGCCCACAGAGAGATCAACAGGAGCGCCAACCCGGCCATCAGCTGGTTGGAGGCACCAAATGCTGACCAGATCGTCAGCCACGGGATGATCCAGACGAACACCAGCGTCAAGATCAGGGCCACTATTGTTCCCACGTGCACGTTCTTCATCACCGGCACTGAGCGGCCGACTAGCTCAGCACTCGCCACGCGCATGAAGCGCACCACGAGCTGCATGATGGTAAGCGCCATGATCGTCAAGAAGACTGAGCCGTAAGCAGTGCCGAAGCCCTCCGGGACGCCAATGCGATTGAGGAACTTCGCTAGCCCTCCGGCGAAGACTGCGAGGGCGGATCCAGCACCACCAGCGTCCTGATACCCCTGCCAACCGCCAAATGCGACGGTGGCCGTCAGGAAGGCGATGACCGCGAAGGCCATTTCCATGAACATCGCGCCACCGCCTACGGGCAACGCATCCGTCTCCTTCTCCAACTGACGTGCTGTGCCAGAGGAGGAGACGAGGCTGTGCCATCCCGAAATGGCGCCGCAGGCAATGGTGATGAACAGAATAGGCCACATCGGGCCACTTGCCGTGGTGAACTGAGTATAGGCAGGGAAGTCGCCCATCCCAGGCCGCCAGATCAGCAGGCCGATGATCCCTCCGGCCACGCCCAGAGAGACAATCCAGAAGGAGACATAGTTGACGGGCTGGGCGAAGGACCAGATGGGCAACACCGACCCGAGATAGCAGAAGGCTATCACAAGCAAGGTTCCCACTACCTGGGCCTGCGTGTTGCCCAAGAAGGCCGCCGGGGACTCCGGCAGTCCGTACAAGGCCGAGAAGATATTGGCCATGAATGGCCGGGTTCCCAGCCAGATGCCGAAAAAGGTGAGCACGACCGTGACCACCGTGGTCAAGATGATGTCTTGCTTCAGCTTGTACGTCATCTGACCTGCCAGGACACCCATCAGGACCACTGTGATCATACCGAAAGGCACCTTGGGATTCGTCATCAGTACCTTCCCTACAGCGTTGCCGAAGGCGCCCATGATCAGCAGCAAGTAGAAGTAGATGAAGATCATGAGGATGTTGCGCGCACGCGGGGAGATGAGCTTGTAACTTAGCGCGCCCATGGTGTCACCTTCAGAGCGAACGCCCATCATCATCGCTCCATAGTCCTGCACCCATCCAATGAAGAAGGTTCCCAAAATGACCCAGACTAGCGCCGGGAGCCATCCCCACTGAACAGCAATGATTGGACCGGTGATGGGTCCTAGTGCTGCGATCGACTTGAACTGATAGCCGAAAAGGACGTTTCGACTTGCCGGAGTGAAGTCCACGCCATCCATGTAGAGCTTGGCTGGCGTGGCCTTGTTCGGATCCGGCTGTACGATCTTCCGGTCTATCCGCCGCGCGTACCAGCCATAGCCCAGGGCAATGCCGAGAGCCCCAAGAATCAGCACGATAATCGAATTCATCGCTCTTTCACCCTCCTGTGAACTACCGAATGACTGCTACAAGAACGGGTCCACGTGCTTGACTGGAACATGTAACAGAATCGCTATCCTATAGCCACCTCCTCTAGCCCCCGACTGGATACACCTTCAAAGGTGAGCAAGCTCACCATGCTAGCGATAAGTGATAGGAGAAGCCCTCGCCCCGAAGTGGGACGTTGCCGTACGCGGTTCTTCTGCTGTGCACTCCAAAGATGTCCTACCCCTCCGGGGTCCGTTCGGACATCACGGTTACTCGTGTAGTGCGTTGCTCAGGTCAGCAAAAAGTGTCTCGGCGTTCACGTCGAGTAGTCCAGCGATTCCCAGTTTGACGGTTATGTGAGGATCTTGCTTGCGCCAGTGAAAGCGACGGAGGTGGGGTCCGTAGGTATCGAGCCAGGGCTGCACTGTGGTCGCCATCTGCCGGCCCTTGAGCCCACAGTAGCCAACGCTCAGTCCCGGAGGTCTCTTCTCCCATGTCCACGCCTCTGAATCTGGATAGGTCGGCGCGTCTGAGGTTACTTCTACCTCTCCGCGTCGCGGTGAGCGAAGTGTGCCGCGTATTATAATCCTGTCTCGTTTTCCACGCAAATGGTCGAGGAGCCACAGCAGAGGAATCTCGCGGTTCGCGAGCAGCAAAGTGATCTCCAGTCGCCGCAGAGGGGGGTTTGCCCGTCTGATCGTGAACCGAGCCCCGGACGCTGGCGAACCGATCCATTCAGCCTCCCTCTCGCCTCCGAACACATCTAGGCCAGACTCCAACCAGCAGCGCAAGCTCCCACCCCGGCGACGATTATACAGATGCCCAGCCGCGTACCATATGACGAGAAGCCCCGACAGAGCAATGATGGCCATCGCACCTTTGTTCATGCCTGCCCCTCATAGGCTTCAACAGCGGCATCCCAGATCGTCGCCCGTAGCGCATCCCGCCTTGGGCCATTACGCGTCGCGCAGAGGTTCTCCCATTCAAGTTGAAGTGTACTTCCGCCTACGAAAACGCGCAAGTGACAGCGCACCGTATCGCCACACCAGTCGACCGCCGGCATCTTGACATCCAGCTCGCCGACGGGAAACGAAGGACTGGTGAAAACACCGACGCATTCCGGCAGTCCGTCCCCCCCCTTTCACCGCGGCTTCTGTCCAGACGTCATCAGCCAGGCGATATTCACGGGGCAGAGGCTGTTGTTGTGACAAATACGCCTAGTGGCTAGAGAAAGGGTTCACGGCAAACCTGTTGGATGAACCCGAGAGAAGCCTTCAGCACGGCTCCCGAGATGTGATCTACACCAACGGCCCAGACCTACCCATTGACCGGATGGAGAGCACCGTCTCCATCTCACGGTTCCAGCCAAGCCGACCCATGTGCACACGCGTCATGAGAGCCGCCACCAAGAGGATACCCGTGACCGCGGATCATATCGGATTCATCAGTAGAATGGGCAGGATACGTGGGGCCGGACAGCCAGAACGGGGTACCACTGACATGGTCGAGCTGCAGACCGGACTGATCCTCCGTCAAGTCATCTGAGGAGCTGTCGGCTCTTCCTTGGGATGAGGGGTAACAGGGAGGTTGATCCCGGCGCATTCCGCGCGCCGTCTCGAGAGGCGTTTCAGAGAGCTTCCATCGCTCCGAGTGCCTCAGCGATCACGCAGGCTGCCAGCAGGTGAAGGGCCACGGTCGAAGAACGAACGATCAATGAGGGAAGGGAATTCTCGTTGGCCTATGGCCGCGAATTCAGGACGGGGCGGCAACGAAGGCCCACTCGTTGTCCACGGGGCGCGTGGCTGACGCACGTGGATGGCACAACATCAGGGCCTCACCCGACAGATGAAAAGGCCGGAGATTCTCTGGGGACCTATCGAAACCGCTGGTCACGTCATGGGAGCCGTGTTCGTGCCCGACGAAGGACACTTGCCGCGTAATCCCCGGCTCTGCCCTATTTGGAGGACGTGAGCCTGACCACCCCTCCGGACTCGTCCATGGTCACCCGGACCAAGCGCTTCAGCCGACCGCCACCCGGAAGGGGCACCTCTTTCTCGAAGGTGAACACATAGTGCTGCTCCGACCTGCTCGCAGCACCGGAGCCCCGTTTCACCTCTTTGCTCTGAGACCGCTTCCGGGCAACGGAGGGCTCAACGCCAGCCATCTCAGGGAACTTATCGCGCACAAGCTTTTTTGCCTTGCTGACGTGTCGATCTTTCATCTCAGCCACGGTCAGCTCCTCCACCCAGCGTGCTGGTGCGCAGGTGACCGCATGAAGGCGGGTAGAGCATCGCCCATCAGGGCATCTGCGCTGAACACTCCTGCCGGGTTGAACGTCCTGGAACGACCCCGCTTTCCCCCGGGCAGAGCCTCCACCCTTTCGACGCCAAGACCAGTAGCGATCAGCGTGATTTGGACGCGATTCTCCATCTTGGGATCAATCACTGCCCCGAAGAGGATTTCGGCATGGGGCATGGTCGACCGAGATATCGTCGTCATCGCATCGTCGACCTCCGCCAGCGTGAGGTCCTCGCCTCCGGTGAGGTTGACCAGGAGACCGTCGGTGCCCTTGATCGAGTCGATATCAAGCAGTGGACTGTCGAGTGCCATCTTGGCTGCCTTGCGGGCCTTGCCCTCCCCCTCACCATATCCTACGGATATGAGGGCACCTCCCGCTCGTCCCATGATCGACCTGACGTCGGCGAAATCGAGGTTGATGAGCCCGGGCCGCGTCACCACTTCGGAGATTCCCTGAACGCCCTGCCGAAGAACCTCATCAGCGATGCGGAAGGCGATGTCCAGGGAAATCCGCTTGTTGACCACTTCGAGCAGGCGATCATTGGAAACGACCACCAGCGTATCCACCTCCTCCTCCAAGCTCTTGATTCCATCCTCGGCGACCGCCTCACGCTGCGTCCCCTCGAACGTGAATGGCCGGGTGACGACAGCGATCACTAGCGCCCCGCGCTCACGGGCGATGCGGGCGACCTCAGGAGAAGCCCCCGTGCCGGTACCGCCACCCATCCCCGCCGCGATGAAGACCATGTCGGCGTCGTCAATGGCGCTGGAGAGCTGCTCTCGAGTCCGCTTGGCCGCCTCAGCTCCGACGACAGGATCCCCACCGGCTCCCAGCCCCTTGGTGAGCTTCTCACCGAGCACGATCTTCCGCGAGGCCTCCGACCTGGCAAGAGCCTGGGCATCCGTGTTGGCGGCGATGAACTCAACCCCCGGGACGCCCACCTGAATCATCCTATCTACCGCGTTGCTCCCGGCACCGCCGACACCCACCACTTTGATGGATGCACCCCGGAATTCATTCGCGGGCACTTCCAATGTCCTATCCATCTTCGACCTCCCCTTCTCCAGACTAGATTCCAAACTGACGGACTGCCTCGGCCAGCGCAGGGCCTTCTTCTGCAAATAGCGACGTCCTCTCCTGCCAATCCGCAGGGTGCCATATCTCCAGGTGTGACAGCAGACCGACCACAACGGCCTCATCGTCGATGCCCGCGTACTGCCGCAGCTGTTCGGGCAAGAGCAACTGACCGGCTTGATCAGGCGTGCAGACAGCGGCTGCCGAGAACATGAAGCGGCTGAATCTCCGGGCCGCCTGGCTCGTGAACGGTAGCTGGTGAAGTTTCTCCGCAAGTTCCTCCCACTCAGCGACTGGATAGATCCACAGACACCGCTCGATCCCACGCGTAACCGTCGCTCCCCCGGTAAGATCGGCACGGAATGGAACCGGAAGCATCAAACGGCCGTCGCTGTCCGTGCTGCATCGGAATTCGCCTATTAGCATCACCGTTCAGTCCCACACATTACTTCGAAACGACCATCTTCCGGATGTGCCCGCTCTCGTCGACCACCACCCTAACCACCTGGTGGTGCTTCCCATCACCCGTAATCCGAATATCCTTCCTGAGCGTCAGTGCCCACCCGCGACCGTCCTTGGTCAGGCCTTTCCGCGCCTTCGCGGAGCGATCTGAGCGCCCGGTCTTCCCATCGTGCACAACGCAGCTCTTCTCACATTCGTCGATCCAAAGCGCAAGAGGCTTCGCCCAAACCCGCGCCTGCGACATATGGGGCAAGCTTGTCTCAATGCGGGCCTTCACCTTCGTTACCAGTTCGTCGGAGGCGATGGCCTTCCCACGACCTGCGTTCTTGGAACAGATGATTGGAGGACAAAAGAACTCAGGGGAAGCAACTGGCGATGCCCTTCGGTGGATCGACGTGATAGACAGGGAAGGATCCCCATAAAGCACGAAACTGATCAACGCCTTCTGATCCTCGTCGTCGAGGTACCCCTGTCGGGTCTGCATCTCGTTGGCCATCGCGACCTTGGCGTGTTGCAGCGCCTCACCAATCGTGAGACCGTCTCGCAGCCCCTCCCAGTAGTATCTCCCTACAAGGTCGGCCCCCAGAAGCGGCGGGGCGATGGAGCCGTAAGACACCTTCGTCGACCCCACGACCGCCAGTGCCTGTGCAGACAGGAAGCTGAGAGCGATCGAATTGCCGGGGTCTTTTCCCAGGATATTGGCACCGTAGCATGCCTCCGTGAAGACCACGGCGTTCTTGTGATCACTGATGCTGGGGTCTTGGGGGCGTAGGGCCAGGGGAAAGAGAGGATAATCGGCCGGGAAGAGAGCATCCCGCTGTCCATACCAATTCGGGCCGTCCTCGATCCCATGCAGGTTGAAGTAGCTGAGATGCGGTGGATCTACTACTTGAAAGCCCTCGTAGGTTAGGGGGGGAGAGGTCCTCAGATGACTGGCGTCTCCGATCAGGTGAAAGACAGCCCGTGATGCCTTCCGCCAGACGCTGGCTGAATAGCCCAGACCACTGCCATTCCCAGATGGGCGTCGAAGCCTGCCGAGCGCGACAGTCAGCGTGCTCAGCAATCCTTTGGAGACTGCTCGCTGCCGGTGGGCCGCTGCCGACGTCTGAATGATGGAACGGAGGAAGCCTACGTCGACGTTGGCACCATCCGGCATCCGGCCCACTGCTCGCTCTGGGACCAGATAGTTCCCGTCTCGGCAAGCATATGGATTGTCCGAAGGAACATCTGAGTCCTGATCGTCAACCGGGTTCGGCAGCCGATGGAAGGGAATGATGTGATCGCCACCAACAATGAGCACGTGCCTTACCTGGCGTCCTTCCTCCGACACCTGGTTATCCACACTGTCCACGGATTTCTTCACTTGCCACGGATTCGCCGGATCTACTGGATCAAGGCCAAACCTCATCAGCGATTGCTCGTCGTCGATGTAGGCAGTCACAACCTCCAGGTCATGGCGCGTCTGGATCGCGTCGCTCAAGTCGCGCAAGTCTTCATCAATTTGCTTAAAACCGGATCTGCCGTATTTGTTTTTCAGTCTTTGCTTGCTGGAGATGATCAAGTACACGGGCCCGGACCGCGCCGGGGGAGGGATTCTGGCCTCGAGTTCTTCGATCTCGGGGCCAGAATCCTGCACCTCGGGGAGTTGCTCGTCTTCAGCCAGCGATGAGATCAAGCGATCCATTTCGGTCTGAGCTTCCTCCACTGCCCGGTTCACGTGGTCCTTGCCAGCATCCGTATCGGACCGAAACCCGGTGCCCGACGGCAGCAAGTGTTCAGAAGATGTCATCATCCAGTCCTCCCTATCACGCCTCTCTGCGTTCGCGCCAGATGAAGGACATAGCGCTCACCGCTGCCCACTGCTTGTACGCATCAGTGTGGCTCGGCTGCAGCTTTATGGCCCTGCGCAGCTTCGTGGCTGCCTCTGGGTAGCGCTGCAAATGCTTGTACACGACGCCCGCGCTGTACTGGTAGTCTGCCTCGTTGGGGTCAAGTTCACAGGCCTGCAGGTAGGCCTCCAGCGCCTCATCGTACTCCTCGCGCGCCTCGCGGGCCTGGCCCAACTCGTAGTAGCTCGCCGGGTTATCCGGCTCCAGATTGACCAGCGCACGGAAGTGAACCAGAGCTTTATCGAGGTGCCCCAGCTTCCGACAGAGTGTCCCGATCCGTTCGTGATGGATCGCTTCTTCGGGAGCTATCACAATAGCCTGTTCGTACGCCTGCATGGCTTCATCATAGCGTTCCTGGGCCTCGTAGGCCTGTCCGAGCTCTACGTACGCCTGGCTCATCTCAGGTGCCAGCTCGACCGCCAGCTCCAGGTACTCACTCGCCGCGTCATGCTCACCAAGCCGCTCCTGCATGGCGCCGGCCTTGTAATGGTAGAACGCCCTGTCCGGCTGCAGATCTGATGCCCGGCGATAGGCCTCAAGGGACTTGCCCCAGTCCCCGTGCTGCTCGTACAGCGCCCCCATACGTTCGTACGCTGGCGTGTAATCCTCGCTCTGCTCAATGGCTTCCTCGAACTTGGTCAACGCCTCGTCGGCATCGCCCAGCTCAAAGGCCACCTTGCCCAGATGCACCAGGTGACACGGATTCCGCGGTTCGAACTCGGCTGCGCGGGAGTAAACCTCTCTCGCCTCACGGAACTTGCTCTGGCGGTAGTAGACGTCGCCGAGATCCGAAAGGAACTTGGCGTCGGCTGGCTCAAGGCCGACGGCCTGCTCCAGCAGCTCCGCCGCTTCCCTGTCGAGTCCCATCTGGGAATAGGCAAGCGCAGACCGGTGGAGGTACGCGATATCATCCGGTTGCGACTCTAGAGCTCGCGCGTACTGCTCCAAGGCCAGGTCATGAAGTCCCTGCTCAGCGTAGACATCGCCCAGGGTTGCGTGCCACGGTGCGGCGTCGCGCTCCAGCTCGACTGCCCTCTCCAGACAGACCCTGGCTTGGTCGGGGCGATTCCTCTCGACCAGCTTCTGACCGAGAGCGTATTGATAGATCGGCGAAGAAGGCGCAAGGCGTGCCGCCGTCCGCAGCGCTTCAAGCGCCTCGCCCTGCAGACCCTCTCTGTCGGCCCCCTCTGTCGCACTCATCTGATCGAGTGTCAGCGCCAGTTCATAGTGCGTGTCGGCAGAATCAGGCTCCAGACTCTCCGCGATCCGCAACTCGCGAACGCTGCCCTCGTGGTCGCCAGTCGCCTGGTATGCCATCCCGAGGGCACGATGATGGAAGGCAACCTGCGGCGCCGCTTCGATGGCGCTCCTCAGCTTCGGCACGGCCTCATCCAGATTCCCGCGAAGGAAGAGGAGTGTACCCAGCTCCGCATAAAGGGCCGGCGAATCCATGCCGAGCTCTACAGCGGTTTTCAACGCGTCGATGCCACTGTCGTAGCCCGCTGGCACTGGTCCCTCTCCGTGAGTAGCTTCACCCATCAAGCCCACTCTTCGCAGCATTCGATCCCGGAGACCGATCTTTCGCCAGATGGTACCAAGCCGCAGCCGATACTCTGGCTCTTCAGGACTCAGCGCGGCCGCATTCTCGAATTGTGAACGCGCCTTGTCATACTGCCTACGGGCCTCGAGGGTGATACCCAGTTCGTGATGCGATTCTGCATCACCTGGATCGGCCCTCAGGGCCTCTCCCAGAGCATCCGTGGCTTCCGCATACCGCCCGAGCCTCCGCAGAACTCGCCCGCAGGACCGCCAATACCGTGCCACCTTGGGCTCGAGTTCCGCCGCCAGACGGTACTCGGAGAGTGCTTCCTCCAGATTCCCTGCAGTCTCCCAGATCTCACCCAGCGCTTCGTGCGCATCTACGTCCGAGGCATCCAGGGAAAGAGCATCCTGCAGTGAATCGATGGCCTTGTCCTCTTGGCCTAGCCTCAAGAAGAGGCGACCCAGCTCACGGCGGTGGGCTGCGACCTCCGGCGCCATGGCAATCGCCTTCTGATAGGCCTCGAGGGCATCATCCGGATAGCCCGAGGCCGCGCAGGCGCGCCCGAGCAATCCCTGAGCCTCTGCATCCTCCGGATCCAGCTCGAGTGCCTCACGTAGCGCGTTGGTGGCCTGCTCATAGTCCTCGAGCCGACAGAGGACCGAGCCAATGTGCCGATAGTAGACAGCCTGATTCGGCGCCAGCGATGCTGCCTCCTGATGTTCCTCCAATGCGCCTTCATAGTCGCGTTCTCCCTCAAGCAAGAGGCCCAGCCGATAGTGTGCCTGCGCGTCTCCAGGATCCAGCCGGATCGCCGTCGACAAGGCTTCCGCGGCCTCCTCGTGCTCGCCCACGTTCCGCAGCGCCTCAGCGAGGTGGAGGTAATAGAGCGGCTGCTCCTCGGCCAGATCGGCCGCCTTCCGATACTCGGCGACTGCCTCATACTCTCGGCCCAGGGAGTAGTACGTCCGGCCGAGTTCATAGTGTGCTCGCGGGTCATCCGGATTAACGCCAACGGCTCTTTCTAGGGCCGCTGTCGCTTGGTCGTGCTCCCCCAGCTCGCGGAGCGTGGTCCCGACCTGGCGGTGGTAGACGACCTCATCCGGCGCGAGCCGAGCCGCCTCGCGGTATTGATCAAGTGCCTCCAGCAACCACCCCTTGGTGATGAAGGTATCACCCAATTCCGCGCGCAGCGAGGCGTCGTCGGGTTCCGAAGCGACGGCCTCCTCCAGACAGCCAATCGCGTCGTCGACTCTGCCTATCTTCCGGTAGGTGGCGCCGACCGCCCGTCCGTAGGCTGGATCACAGGGCGCCAAATCAGCGGCCCTGCTGTAGCTGCGCAGGGCTGACTGCAGATCTCCCTTTGCCTCATAGGACTGACCAAGGTGGTGATGGGCCTCGGGCCATCCACCCTGACTGCGATGCTCATCGAGGCTCAAGGCGTGCTCGAGCGCGGTGATTGCCTCATCATGATCACCCAGCCGCTGGCAATACCTTCCGTAGTCGTAGTAGGTCACCGGGCTCTCAGGCGAGAGCTCGAGTGCCATCCGATAGGCTCGCAAGGCCTCTTCGTCCCGACCCTGCAGTTCAAGCACAGAGCCCAACTGATGATAGGCTTCCGCTGATTCGCCATCGAGTTGGATCGCTTTCTTTAATCCTCTGGCTGCCTCATCGACGCGCCCCAGATCCTTCCAGAGAGAGGCCCTGTCGCGATGGTAGCGCGGCTCCTTCGGCTCCAAGGAGATAGCTTCGTCATACATCCCCAGGGCCTTTTCATACCTGCCCTGGCTCTGGTACAACCTGCCCAGCTCGTCGTGAAGGTCGGCATCGTTCGGCGCGACCCGCAGACCTTCTTGGAGGACTGTCATCGCCTCATCTTGCTGCCCAGTCTGCAGATGGAGCCGGGCAAGCTTCTTCCGGTAGAGGGCGTCATCGGGTGCCAGCTCCGCAGCCCGGCGGTATTGGGCCAGGGCCTCCTCGTGATCCTGCTTGGTCTCGGCAATTGCCCCCAACTGGGCCCTTATCTCGGCGTCGTCGTGATTCAGCTGCAGTGCCCGCCAGGTCTCGGTCTGAGCCTCGTTCAGCCGACCTAGACGATGAGCCACGCGCCCCAATTCGAGGCGATACACGGGTTCTCTGGGCGCCAGGTTTGCAGCCTTCCGGTAGGCACCCAACGCCTGATCTGTCTTGCCAAGTTGATCGTACGTCAACCCCAGATGATAGTATGCAGTCGGATCCTGAGGCAAGCGATCGCAGGCCTCGGTCAGGAGCTCCAGAGCGTCCTCATGCCGCCCAAGATGCTGGCAGACCACACCGGCGCGGAGGCGGTAAGCGCCCCCGTCTTCGGGGCGCGCCTCGACCGCCCTTCCATAGGCCTCCAGCGCTTCGTCATACGCGTCCAAGTCTTCGTATACGGTTCCTTGTTGACCGTAGACATCCTGAAGGCGGTGAGACGCGGGCGTATGAGACTCTGCCAGATATGCGGCCTTCTGCAGGGTCTTGAGCGCGCGGTCCTCCTTACGGAGACGACCGTACGCAACGCCAAGGTCCCGATAGTACGAAGCTTGATCTGGCGCCAGGGCGCACGCAAGGCGGTACTCCTCAAGCGCCTCTTCCCATTGTCCTTGGGACTCGTGTATCAGCCCCATCTGATGATGGGTTGCCGCGTGACTGGGCGCGAGCGAGCTGGCTTGCTCCAGTTCACGCGCTGCCGCCTGATAGTCTTTCAGCTCGTAGAGGGCACGGCCCGCCCCAAAGTGATAGTCTGCTTCCTCCGGGTCGACGTCTGCGGCCAGCCGGTACTCACTCAGCGCCCGTTCCCACTCGCCGGAAGCGCTCAGTGCCTCGCCCAGATCCGCATGCCACCGGGCCTCATTCGGTGACAGCTCGACCGCGCGATACAGATATCGGACGGCTTCATCAAGCTTGCCCAGACGAGTGTGCGCGGCGCCCAAATCGTGGTTGTACGTAGGGTGAGCCGGCTCCAGCGATACGGCGTCACTGACGGCCTCGACTGCCTTTTTCAAGTGACCACCGTTCGCATACAGCATGCCCAGCTCGTGTCGCCAGGCCGCCTCCGTTGCTCTCGGACTCTCTGATGTGCCTCGCACATAGGAGCGTCGGCGGCCCCCTGGCGGCGCGCCCGGCTCGCGCACCGTGGCACCCTCGTCGGGCAGGAGAGCGAGAGCCTCCTGCAGATGAGCAATCGCTTGCTCCTGGCGCCCCAGCTGGTGCAAGACGACGGCCGTGTCGCGGTGAAGCGATGCTCGCTGCTCCTCCAGGTCGAGGGCCTGCTCCAAGGCGTGCAACGCCTCGCTGTACCAGCCCCGCTTCCGATAGGCGCGACCGATCTCTTGGTGGACCGCCGCCCGATCCACGTCATAGATAAGGGCCTGCTCCAGCTTCTCCAGGGCCTCCTCGTGACGACCTAGGCGGTTGAGCGTGAACCCGGCTTCAAAGAGACACGCACCCTCGTTTGGGACGCGGCCCAGCCCACTCTCGAACGCGGCGAGCGCCTTCTCGTACCTTTCCTGCCCTTGGAGCACCTGACCCAGTTCGCACGAAATCCTGGCGTACAGACGATCCGCCTCACGAAGAGCGCTCCGGAATTCGCTTGCCGCCTCGGTGCGGTCCCCAGACTCAAGGTGAGCGACGGCGAGCCCGTGGTGATGTCCAATCCGACTATCTTCCGTCTCAAGTGTGATCATCTGACCCCCTTACAGCACCGAAAGCATCCAGAAGGACGCAAGACAAAGAACGACCCCAGCGAGACATAGGAATACGCCCACGCCGATTGACGTCCGCACCAGCTTGTCAATCGCCTCTACGAGACCCGACATCGCCTGGATCAGGGGCGCAAGGCCCGAATCCGTGAGCGCCTTGCTGCTTACTTTCGCGGACTGAGCTGAGATGCTTTTCAAGACTTTCTGGTACTGCCTTGAGAGAATCATCCACAACCCGGCCAGGCAAGAGCCTAGACCCAGCAAGAAGACGCACGCCGCCATCACAGCTTGTAGAGTTCTGATCATCATTCTCATCCTTTCATCAATACAAACACCCACGGGCGGAGCGCCGCCATCGGCAGCGCTGATAGCGGGCTAAGACAAAGCCCCCGTTGCGACCGCCTCACCCCTCACCACCGGCAGACTGACGTAGAATGCGCTACCCTTGTCCGGCTTGCTCTCCACCCATACCTTCCCGTCATGCCGCTCCACGATCGACTTCACGATTGCCAGCCCAAGCCCTGTGCCCGAAGCACCTGACTGATTGCCACGCTTAGTGCGGTAGAATTTCTCGAAGAGACGTACTTGCTCATCAGGGGCTATACCGATGCCGGTGTCGGCCACACGGACGGTAGCTCGGCTGCTGCCATTGGATGCCTCGATCGACATCCCCGCAGCCACCTTTCCGCCAGCCGGCGTGTACTTGATCGCGTTGTCCAGTAGATTGATAAACGCCTGGCGGAGAAGGGCTCGGTCGCCCGAGACCAGGGCTCCTTTGCCCCCATTCGACGTATCGAAAGGCGGCTGAATCTGTAGGGAGATGTTCTTCTCTGTGGCTCGTGCCCTCAGGCTACTCACCGCTTCAGCAATGACCACGCCCAAATTGCACGGACTGCTGTCCATGCCCAGGCCGGCCTCGATCCGACTCAAGTCAAGCAGATCGAGCACAAGATTGTCAATCCGCTGCACGCCACGCAGGATATTGTCCACATAGACCTTCTGTTTCTCATTGAGCTCACCCACCACGTCGAGTCTGTCAGCATAGCCCCGCATGAAGGTCAGTGGCGCGCGCAGATCGTGGGATACGGTGGCGAGGAACTCGGACTTCATGTCATCCAGCTCCTTGAAGCGTGTGATGTCGCGCATCACAGCCACCCGGCCCAGCAGCTCGCCCTTGGAGTTCTCAATCGGCGAAACATCGGCGTACAGTACGCGCCCCTTCGGCAGGCAAAGCTCTTGCGGAGCTCCCTCCGTCGACGAGGCCCCCACCACAGCCGCCACGATCTCGGACGGCAGCTGAGCCTGACCGATCTTCCGACCCAGGATGTCCTCCGATCTCACGTCGAGCGCACGCTCAGCCGCAGAGTTGACGAGCAGCAGACGGTCTTGGCGATCGGTGACCAGGACCACGTCGGATACGCTCTCGAGGATCGCCGCCAGCCGTGAGCGTTCGCCATCGACGGCATGGAATAGATGAGCATTCTCAACGAGAACCGCAACCTGGTTGGTCAGCATTGACAGGAAGTCTAGCTTTGACTTCTCAAACCGATGAACGGCCCGATATCCAATCCAGATCACGGCTAGCAGTCGATCCTTGGTGCAGACAGGCAGCGCGATAGCTGCCTCGATTGATCCGGCCAGTCCCTGGGACCCGACCAAGCTCTTGACCTGCGTCAGATCTGGCAGGATCAAGGGGCGTCTCCGCTCCTCAACCTCCACTATGAGGGCGTTCTCGAGCTCACTCAAACCGTCAACGGTTGCGCCCCTTGAAATCACCTTCTCCGACAGCTCTCCGTCTCCGACAAGCACGGCCCGGGCTAGATCGGCCCCTGTTGCCTTCAAAGCTCCCTCCAGGACAAATGAAAGGCCTGTGGAGAGGTCCAAAGTGGACGAGACTGCCTGGCTGACCTCCAGTAGAAGGGATAGGTCACTCATCCGCCCTTTGAGTCGTGCGCGCATATCCTCCAGGGTGAGCCCGAGCCGTCCGACCTCGTCCCGTCCGCCCACCTCAATCGGCTCCGTGAGCGTGCCCGCGGCGATGCGCTCGGCAGCATTGGCAAGCCTCTTGAGCGGATCCGTCATCCGGCCAACCAATAGAACGATCGCAATGACCAGCACGCCTCCGAAGATCCCCTGGAGCGCCAGAAGCGGCACAGCCACCTCGCGGGCCTGGTCAAGGACGATCTCGTAGGGCAAACGGATCACGACCGCCCAGGGGTATCCCTCGGCCGGAAGGTAGTACATCAGCTCACGGGTGTTTCGAACCGGATTGCGTCCCTCACAGATCGTGCCGTCTTGCCCACCCTCGACAATGCAGTCGCGATACTGCTCCCTCTGCCAAGTCGAAAGCACCATGCCCTCGTCAGGATGTGCCAAAATGCGCCCCGCCGAATCCACGACAAAACCCTCCCCGCGACCACTCGTCCATTGTAGATTGGCGAGGATTCGTTCCATCGCAGGGTTCGCCTGAAGGTGTGTGCGGCCGATCAGGCATCCGAACCCGTCCCTCTCCTCGGTGGGCATCAAGAAGGACAGCAGTGCCTCATCACGATGGGATTGATGTCCGGGACTGGTCTGGGGAGCCCCGTCCCTCAGCACTCGAGCTAGGAGCACCTCCTCCTGAGCAGTCAGCTGACCATCCCCAGCAGGCGCGGGCGGATACATGGCCACCAGCTCCCCATCCGCACCGAAGAGCATGAGGTGATCAAAAAAGGCTCCAATGCGAAGATCGCTCTCGAGCAGTTGCTCCAGCTCTTCCGGATCTTCGCTGGACAGGCGGTCATCCTCGACGAACTCTGCCAGCAAACCCTGACCGGTGTAGACGAAATCGGGGATTGCGTCGGCAGCGCTCTGGGCATCCCGCGCCAGATCCCGCACTGCACCCGCTGTCGCCTCTCGAAGTGTGATTGTCGTAACTGCGTAGAGTAGCCCGAAGGTCATGACCAAGATCAGCGGCACGACGACGATCAACAGCTTCCAATTCAGGCTTCGCCGCAGGGGCGAAATGCCGTCTGTCTTCTCAACCGGTCGGACCGAGGGCAGGACAGCGTACAGCAGCTGCATCATCAAGCCCGCAGACATCGCCTCCAACAGAGCGCAGGTCAACCGCACCTGGCTGAACTGGATAGCGTAGTCGAAACCGGCGAGGCCCGAGTTCGCCACGCGCGCCCAGGCCGAAAGAAACAGGAGGCCTCCCGCAATCGGCGCTGCCAGCAAGGACGCAGCAAACGGTTGGCGCGCAACGCTTTCCAACCAGCCGCGGTATCGCTGCCGGAGCATAGAAGCGACCACAAAGCCAAAAAAGGCCAGATGAAAGAGATCGGCCACTCCGCCAGTCACGGTGCCAGCCCGCAGGAGTCCAGTGATGGCTCCAACCAGCAGTGCTGGGCCTGCGCCCAGCCAGACGCCGGCGCCCAAGATTGGCCAACAGGCCAACAAGGGGCCGAAGGGCACCGTGGGGTTCAACGGGAGGCCGGGAAGGGGCGGTAGATTCAGCGACGGACAACGCACAGCGAAAAGGCGGGTTGTCGCCAGGGGGAGCGCGGAAAGGCCGAGGAGCAGTAGCACACGCCGACGAGACCGGGACAACTCGAGAAACTCGCGACGGGACAAGATGAGCAGCACAATGGACAGCGCCCCATACACCGCAAGCAGAACCACCTCCAGAACCGTCGGATCAAGAAACACCAGGTTATTCCAAGCGACCCAGATCTCAAGACTCATGTCATTCCCCTGTAGGATTTAGGACTCACACCGATTCACCCAATATTGTTGCAAGAACCGTGCCAATCCCTGCACCCACCGCGCGGAATTCGCGGAGCAGGACTGAGTCACGCGATTGACGTGACTACCGGGCAGGCTGTGGAGGGAGGGTTTCCAGTGCAGTAGACTGGCCTGGCCTGTCGGGGCAGACAGCACCAACTCACGGTTGGATAGGATTAACGCGAAGGAATAGCCCACATATAGGGCTGGCAGGCATCCCATGCCCTATATCTGGTAACCTTCCGATTTATTACGTGAACCGAAAGGAGGGTGATGGCTGCCAAGGGAAGACTCGCGCACCGGCGCGTGATCTGCAGTGGGCGGGGTCGGCCCTGTGATCCGACGTGTGCTTCCGTCTAGCCTAGCCTACCAGGAGAAAGAGAGAGTCGCAACTAGATACGCAAGGGAAGAGGGTAATGAGCCGTGGATGGGAGAGAGAGATGAGAGATTTTCCGCACGCTGGGGACAACTCCCCAAACGGGGGATCAGAAAACTACTGGCTCAAGTCGTACTTCTCCAGACGATAGCGTAGTTGGTCCCGAGAGATGGAAAGCAGCTTCGCCGCCTCCGTCTGGTTACCGCCCGTGCGCTCCAGGGCCTGCTCGATGTAGCGTCGCTCCAGGTCGGTAACCACGCCCGTGAGATCGAGCCCGTCGAGGGGCAGATCCTCGTCAGGTTCCACGGCATCCATGGAATCCAGCGGTTCTTGTCCGTTGCTCAACTCCGCCGGCAGATGCGCCGGCTGTATCTCGTGCTGTTCGCAGAGCACCATCGCCCGCTCTATTACGTTTCTCAGCTCTCGGATGTTGCCCGGCCACGAGTAGCGTCTCATCACCCGGAGCGACTCTCTGCTAACACCCGAGACCGACCGGCCCATGGACTTGTTGAATTCATCGATGAAGGCTGCAACGAAGAGCCCCAAGTCCTCCATGCGCTCACGAAGAGGGGGCAGCGTTATCACGACCACACCGAGCCGATAGTATAGATCCTCTCTGAAGGTGCCCTCCTCGATACCCGCTTTCAGGTCTCGATTGGAGGCAGCAATAAAACGCACGTCCACCTCGACGTCTCGCGTCCCGCCAACACGACGAAGCTTCTGCGTCTCCAGGACGCGAAGCATCTTCGCCTGCATCTTGGGCGGCATCTCGCCGATCTCATCAAGGAACAGCGTGCCCTCATCAGCCACCTCGAGCAGCCCCTTCTTCCGCCGCTTCGCGCCGGTGAAGGCCCCTTCCTCGAAGCCGAAGAGCTCACTCTCCAGGAGGTCATCAGGAATGGCTGCACAGTTGATTGGCCTGAAGGGCTTCTCCCCACGCGGACTCTGGCCATGGATCGCCCGCGCTACAACTTCCTTCCCCGTCCCACTCTCGCCCTGCAGCAAGACGGTGGCTTTGCCGTTGGCCACTTTCCTGACCAATGTGGCGATACGACGCATCTCCTCGTTTTCCCCGACGATCCATCCGCCGCTGAACCCGCCAGCCTTCTCCCGTAGACGCTCGATCTCTCGCTGCATGGCAAGCTCTTTGAGCGCCCTCTTGATAACCAGCTTCAGCTTGGAGGAGTCCGATGGCTTGTCGATGTAGTCGTACGCCCCGAGCTTCATGGCCTCCACCGCGGTCGGCACATCTCCGAATGCGGTGAGAACGATCACGTGAACATTTAGATCCTGCTGCTTGATCCTCCGCAGGATCACCAGGCCATCGACGTCGGGAAGTCGAAGATCAAGAAGGACGATGTCCACGGGCTTCTTCCGCAGCACGCTCTCACCCTCGGCCCCCGTTGCGGCCAGGAGAACCTCATACCCCTCCTCCTCCAAGATCTCCCCGAAGAAGGAGCGTATCATGTCATCGTCATCAATGGTTAGAACCGTGGCGGTCATATCTCAGCTCCCTGAGGGTCGTAATTGTTCGTCCTGCCGACTCGCACTGAGTTATAGTGAAAGTTGAGCCGATTGTCAAATCTATGTCTTGCGGCCGTGGCTTCCAGCCCTGCAGGTCGGCACATTCCCGAGAAACCTGCCGAGCACGCGCAGCTTCCGCCATAGTCGCCGGAGCCAGTGCCCAGACCACGGTCCAAATGTACTAGCTTGTGGGGAGCCGCCGGCGATCGGCCGTGGATGGCAAAGCCCGCAGATCTCGATGTCGCGATCGATCGCCCCATCAGGAGAAGGGTTCCTGTCAGCAGGCGGCAGTCCAGGGCGCATGGACTGATGCCGCGATACCCTGCACTCCACCGATTCGGCCACCGATACAGCCGGGGCAAGCCGACCTTGGCGCCTGTCAGCTGCAGTATGCTGCTGGATCGGCTTCAGAATAGAGAGAGGAACCTGCACAAACGAGGGGACTGAGCCTCAAGTACGCTCGCTCAAGGGCAGGTCGACGATGGGAATGGCGGGAGCTTACGAAGAAAGGTGCCGATCAACCCACTCATGGTCACGGCGACCGAGCGTCTCGGATGATCAGGGGCAGGCATATCGTGTGCGGCGCGATCTCATCCGCGCCAATGTCAGAAGCAGTCCCTACGGGCCTAACGTCCCCGTCCATATCACAGGCAACGTCGACGCTATAGGCCTGATCGACAGCGGGTGAATCAGAAGAGACGTGATAGTCCCCGCCTGCTCGGTCCAAAAACCTTGGGTCGCCGAACAGGTTGTTGACGCAAGAAGCGCCAGCGATGCAGGGTTCGACAACGTCGTGGAAGAGTGTCTGGTGAGCTGACGCGCCGGACCCACAGAATCCGCCTTGATGGGAAACGACAATAGTGTTGTCAACCGTGGCCGAGCCGCTATCGATATCGATACCGAGGTCGACAATAATGCCGTAGCGACCGTTGTTGACGAGCGTCCAGTGGCTGGCTTTCAGGTTGCCGCCCGACAAATAGACCCCTGCCCCTGCCCCTGTGTTATCGGCCACGAGATTATTCATCCCGGTCAGGGCGCCCCCTTCGATCGCAATGGCGCCGCCCATGGGAGGAGCCTGATTCAACGTGAACGTAGTCCGCTGCAGCGTCACGCTCCCATCGCGCACATACAGCCCGCCTCCGTACTCGGCCACATTGCTGCGAAACGTGCAATCCCTGACATTGACGCGGCCGTTCGCGACTAACATACCGCCGCCTAGATCGTCCGCACGACAGCTCTCAATCACAGTGTCCACCAGCACGACGGCTCCTCCGACTATGCGAATACCGCCACCACCAGGCTCGTGCGCGACCCCTCGTGTGATCCGGAAACCCTCCACCGTGACAGTCGCAACACCGCTGCCATCGATGCGGACCCCACTACGGCCAGGCACCCCTTCAGCGTCTATGATGGTGGGGTAGACATCCGGACGGGACAGAGACCAGTCTTCCGCATGGTATCCGCCGATCAAGCACAGGCTCTTCTCAATGCTGACCACCTGCATCGCCGTCGAGGTATAGACACCGCCGGCCACTTTGATGACGTCTCCTCGCGAGGCCGCGTCCACAGCCTCCTGAATGGTTGCATGACACGGTGCTTCGTCACCGCAGTCCGAACCGCTGGACACGTAGATCGTTCTTCCCGACACATTGTCGGAACCGATCCCGGAACGACATCCTGAGAGGACACAAATGGAGACAAGGGACGCGAAGATGGACGTCACAGACACAAGGATGAGCTTCCTGCAATCCAAGGGTGTCCCCTCACGCAAAGGCCAAGATCAGCTCACGATTGAACGCTGCCCCGCTCCCGCAGATCGATTCGGCCTTGCTCCGCTGCACGAGTCCTCGGAGTGCTTCGCGTCCCATCGGCGCTCTCCCAGCCACTGATTCATCAGAAGAATTGGAATAGGAGCTACGGGCTGACGTTCCCACGTCTTCACTGCGGTGTACGCAGTTCCCTGTCGCGCTTTCGGAGCGAGGACGGCAAAATGTGCAACGCATTCCTGTACTTTGCCACGGTCCGACGGGCCACGTCATAGCCCTGTTCGCCCAGCCTCTCCGCGATAGCCCTGTCGCTGAGAGATGTTTCTTCCTGGCTGACCATCTCCTCAATCGCGCGCTTCAAAGGCGCTGCGCTATCGAAAAAGATGTCGAGAGGCACCACTCTCCCGCAAGGCAACTCGGCGTACTTCCCCGCAACGGCTCGACTGACTGTCGATTCGTGCACATCCATCATCTTTGCCACTTCGGCACGCGTGAGTGGTCTCATGTGCCGCTCTCCATCAGTCAAGAAATCGCCTTGATAGTCAACCAGATGGCGCATCAACTCATAAAGGGTCGCCCAGCGCTGCTCAATGCTCTTTACGAAAAGCCGCGCCCGTCCGCACAGGTTTTCCCAGTGCTTCCACTCCGCGCTGCCGCGGGACCCTGCCGTGCCGTCTAGATCATCCAGCGCCCGCTGGTAGCTTCTGCTAACCCGCAGTCGGTAACTCCCCGCCTTGGGAAGCTCGATCTCATAGCCCCCCAGCGAGCCTTCACGCTTGCGGATGATCACGTCAGGCTCGGGGCACACTGCCCTACCTTCCGATGGCCCCACCCTCGCCCCGTCCCAGGACGCGTGCGCCGGAAAAGGGTTCAGTTGCTCCCTGATGTAGCACAGTCCAGCCCGTACCTCATCGACCGAGACATCTGCTTCCTGACCCAGGTTGACGAGGGAGGACTGTCCCAGGTCGTCCCAGTGGTCGACAATGAGGTGCTCGGCGACCGCTCTCTCGACAGAATCATCCTCGATCTGTCGCAGCTGGATCAGCAGACACTCGCGCGCATTGCGCGCAGCGATCCCCGGCGGATCCAAAGACTGCACAATCGCCAACACAGCATCAACTCGGTCCCTCTGAACGTCCAGTTCAGCCGCCAGCTCACTCACGTCACATGACAGAAATCCACGATCATCCAGGGTCCCTATCAGATGACGCGCAACCTCAAGATCCTCAGCTGGGAGACTCAGACGGGCCTGACGCAGCAGATGCTGAGCCAGCGTCGTGCTCGATGGCAGCCCCGCCAGAGGGTCGTCCCACTCCTGACGCGCGTCTCCCCAGCTGTTACTGTCATCGATGTAGGTGGCCGCGGCATCCCGCCACGACTCATCGACGTCTACTCCTGCACCGGCGCAGGTCGGACAGTAACCACTAACCATCTCCCCACCGCACGCAGGGCAGCGCTCGATGTCTCGCAGCTCCAGAGCGGGGTTCTCGGATAGCTCCTGAGCTATGGCCTGCTCCAGTTCCAGCGACGAGACCTGCAACAACTCGTTCGCCAGCACCAGCTGCGGAGATACGGTGGGCTTCTGCTTCAGGCGCTGAGTGAGCCGCATTGACCTCTCCCGACGGAAATGCGTGACCCTTTGGTAGAAGGGATGACGACGATCCAGGCTCTTGAGTCAGGCCAGGCGTCTCGCGTCCGTCGACTACTGATTGGTTCTCTGATTGCTGTTCGACTTACTCGATCCTAACACGCTCGTAGGCCTCGTAGGAATCTCCGTCCAAGTCCTCAACGATGAAACCGACGACGTAGTCTCCTGCGGCCGCATCAAGGACTTCCCAGGTGAAGGGCTCATCCCTGAACGTCAGCAAGCCCCCCTCCTGGGTCACAACCTCAGCTACGCGACCGTTGTCGTCCAGGTCCAACCATCTCTCAAGAACTGTGAAGGTATCGCCTGTGTGCGGAATGATCTCGCGCGGTGCGCCCATGCCTTGTTCATCGGTGAAACCAAACACCTGTCTCAGCAGTCCATCGCGGAAGTAGAGTCTGGCATGGCGCGACTCTCCGCCGTCTCCATAGGTGTAAATGCCCTCCACCGTGTAGACTGCCTCTTCGAACGAGGCCCCGTAGCGTTCGGGCTCGAAGAGCGCCACCACCGAGTCCAGCCCATCGCTGATGGCGAAAACCACGGGCTCCCACTCAAACTCCATGGTGAATTCCCGCCCCTCGGGCCAGACCGGATAATACAGGCCCTCGATCTCTCGTGTGTCGCTCGTCTCCAAGTAGTCCGTGTCCGCCATGAAGACAGCGTTCGATGCCTCGTCGTAGTAGCCAACAAGCAGGCGGACATAGCCAATGTTCCGCCCCTCGATATCAACCTGCAGGAGCACAGGCTCCCCCGGAGCCGCCGCATCGTCGGAGATCGTGACGGAGGACAGCTGGATCTCGCCCGATCCAGGTCCCCTCACGGCCGCGCCTGGCTCTGGAATAGCGATCTCACCAACTCCTCGTTCAAAAGTGCGACCAGTATAGTGGGAAGCCAGGAACTCGTCCCACAGCGACGCTTCGACAAACCGCCGCGCGATGGCAGTGTAAGACGCAGGCCCGGTCAGGGGCGACTGATAGAGCTGAGAATTAGGGAAGTAGATCGAGATCCCCGTCGCACCAGGTTTATTCGGACCGTGCCGTTCCGCGATGACGGTCTGGTCCAGGGAGCTAAGCAGGCGATCAGCCGCCTGGATCAGATCGTCGTCCGTGCTCTCCCTCCGCAACAGCTGCACGAAATTCCCCAGGTCTATGTACGACGGCGGCACATTGCGGCCAAAAACACTGGTAAATGATTGGCCGTATGTGCGCGCCCGCGCAATCGTCGACTGGTCACCATGCTGGAGGCTGAACGACAGCTGATTCAGACTATCCATCAGGTCCGGCATCACGCGCAGATCTGCGGCTGTCAGGGTGATGTTCTGACCCATCTGCTGTGCAACTTGCTCGGCCGAGACACCGCCGAGAAGGGTGAACAGCCCCCCCATTGGTGAACCTCTACTCAACAACTCCGCCCGGGCTTCATCATCCACAATTCGCTGGTCATCTCTGATGTAGCTCTCCACAATGAGGCGGGCCAGATCCGACGGATCCGTGTCGGGATTCTGCTTCAGTCCTGCCAGAAAACCTGTATACGCCCAGCCCAGGGCTGGCTCAGTCTCCTGAGAGGCCACCGCATAACGAGCGTGAGGTGCCAGGGCACTGAAGACCTCTATGTGCCCCATCAAGCAGGCATCCAGTCCGATCAGCTCAAACTGTGACAGACCTGTGCGCGCACGGATCTCCTCCAGAGCCTCATCCAGCTCCATCAAGTAGAGTTTGTCGCCCAACCGGCTCGTAAGAGGGATGCTCGCATCGCCCCGCCCGCCTGGAGCAGGATCGCTCCATCCACCCGGCCAGCCCATGCCGTGGTCAGAAAGGATCAATACGTGCCGATCAGCAGGGAAAGCCTCAACGGCCCAGGTCACGAAGTCGACCAGCGTTCCTCCGTCGGACATGTTCGCCTCGCCCAGATCCGCCACCTGCCGCGAAGCCACACGGTCCAGATCGTCGTCCTGTGTGACGTAGAAGCGCTTCGTCGACGACCAATCCCCATCGCCTCGATAGCCCTCGCTGAAGCGGTCTACCTGGGCCACGATCTGCACGCGGTCGCTCGACCCAACTCGCTCGGCCTCGTTCAGATCGAGATAGATGTCCTCCTCCAGTATCTTGTCATCCGCGTCCTGGTAGAGCATCACCAGCCACGTATCTCCCTGTCCGGATGTCGAAGGTGGGACAAAGGCTTCGCCGGGTGGCGTCGGCGACGGCTCCTTTACGGTGTCAGACAGCCCGACCGGTGAAGGTGACGGCTGCGGCACAATCTCGCTCACGTCCTGTGAGCCGAGGAACTGGATCGCGCAGAATCCACAGATGACCAGTAACAAGACGAGGCCGATGAGCAGCGGGCTGCGCGGCAGATTCCCAATCCCGGGCAATGAAGAGGGGATGGAAGAAGGCGGGGCACCTCCCACTCCAGACGGTGCTTTCCGTTCTTCCCGTTCAGGACGTCTCCGCCGGGGCGCGTCGGCGCGCTCCCGCCCCTCGGGCCCTGTGTCGACTCGCCTTCTCCGTCGCACACGGACGGTTTCCTTGTCCTCCCTCGAATCGCCGGACCCCTTGGCAAACACCGGCGTCATATGCCCCGCGCCCGAAGCCTGGGGCGTGCCAGGCCCGGCTCCGCCGCGGCCCACGCCAGCCCCATGTTCGGTGCAATCGTCAAGCGAGTCTTTCTACGCGCCACATCAACCCCCATGAGCCTACGCCCTCAGCGTCTCGATGGCGGTGTCGAGACGCTCGATGACCCGGCTCCTTCCGATCGCGGCCAATGTGCCGAACAGCGGTGGCGTCGCCTTTTCGTTCGTGGTGGCCCAGCGCAAGGTCCCGAGCAGCTGGCCCACGCTGACCCCAAGCTCCGCGGTCAAATCTCGCAGCGGTTGCTCGATCGTCTCCGCATCAAAGGGCTCAACCTGGGCCAGAAGATCGCCGGCGCCCCTCAGCATCGCCGCGCTTTCCTCAGCCGTCAGCCCTTTGGGCATCAGCCTGTCGGCGGGCACCGCCTCGATGTCCGCGAACATGTATGACGTCCACTCGACTACGTCACTGAGCCGCTTGAGCCGCTCCTGGACCAAGGATGCGGCCAGCTCGAGTCGGGGTCTCATCGCCTCCGGACACGGGTCCCGCACGAGCCCGGCTCGCTGCCAGAAAGGCAGGAGCCGCTCCACCAGCTCCTGCTCCGAGAGTTGGCGAATGTAAACACCGTTCATCCAGTCCAGCTTGTCGTAGGAGAACGTCGCCGGCGACGTATTGACGCGGAACAGATCGAAGCGTTCAATGAGCTCCCCGCGTTTGAAAACCTCCTGCTCCTCCCCTTCCCCTGGGGACCAGCCGAGCAATGCCAGGAAGTTAAACAGGGCCTCCGGCAGGTAACCCTGCTCCCGGAACTCCGTGATAGACGTCGCACCGTGTCGCTTGGACAACTTCTGACCATCGGGCCCATTGACCAGTGGGACGTGGCAGTAGGTGGGCGTCTCCCACCCCATGGCCCGGTATATGAGGATCCGCTTGGGCGTGCTGGAGATCCAGTCATCGCCCCGGATCACGTGGCTGATCTCCATCGCGTGGTCGTCCACCACCACGGCCAGGTGGTATGTGGGAAACCCATCGGACTTGACCAGTATCTGATCGTCGAGGAGAGCATTATCAAAGGTCACATCTCCGCGGATCCCGTCGTGAACCACGGTCTCGCCTTCCATGGGCACCTGCAGCCGGATGACGTGAGGCTCGTCCGGGGATACCGGAACGGGGAGAGCGCGGCAATGTCGATCGTACATCACATGCTCCCCAGCGGCTCGCTGGCGCTCTCGAACCTTCGCCAGACGGTCTGGCGTGCAATTGCAGCGATAGGCCCAGCCCCTCTCGATCAATGCTTGTGCCACGTCCCGATACATGTCCAGCCGCTCGGACTGCACGTAGGGGCCGTGCAGCCCGCCAACCGCGTAGTCTTGCGCGTCGTCCACACCAGAGCGCTCCAGCGCCGCCAGGCTGGGTCCTTCGTCCCAATTCAATCCCAGCCACCGTAGGCCGTCCATGATCACGGGGATCGTTCCAGGCTGATATCTCTCCCTATCCGTGTCCTCAATCCGTAGGATGAACTGGCCCTCTTGCTGTCTGGCGAAGAGCCAATTGAAGACGACAGTGCGGATGTTGCCAATGTGCGGCTCCCCCGTAGGACTGGGGGCGAAACGAACACGAACGGTCACTATATCCTCCGTCAGGTGATAATCTTGAGCGAAAAATGGGATCAAACATACGGAAACTGGGCCGGCAAAGGACGTCGAGCTCAGGAACCTGCCAGCGTCCCGTCTACTTTCCCATCCTCTCCATGATCTTGGCCCAGGTACTGCGTAGAGGCACGGTGCGATTGAAGACCATACGCTCCCCCGTCGAGTCCGGGTCGACGCATACGTAGCTCTTCCGGTAGAACTGGAAGCGATCACCGGGCCTGGCATCCCGCAGGCTGGGCTCCGCCTTGGCCGTGGTCAGCGCCAGCGAGTCAGGGTTCAGGTAGTCTGAGAAGCTCTTTCCCTCCTCGACATCGTTCACATCCGCATTTGTGAAGAGCCGGTCGTAGAGCCGCACCTCGACGTCAAGGGCGTGCGGGGCAGAGACCCAGTGGAGCGTCCGCACGTAACGCCCATCAGGTGTCGCTCCGCCCTTGGTCTGCGGGTCATACGTGCAGCGAAGCTCGACTATCTCACCGTTCTCATCCTTCACCACATCGCGGCAAGTGATAAGATATGCTCTCTTGAGCCGCACCTCTCGACCTGGCGCTAACCGCTGGAATTTCTTGGGGGGATCCTCACGGAAGTCATCGCGCTCTATGTAGACCACGCGAGAGAAGGGCACCTGGCGCTTTCCCGAATCCGGGTCCTCCGGGTTGATATCCACCTCAAACACGTCTGTCTGATCCTCGGGGTAGTTCTCCACAACGACCTTGAGCGGATCCATCACCGCCATCACCCGGGGCGCGGTCCTGTTTAAGTCGTCCCGAACGAAGTGCTCCAGCATGTCCATGTCGATCAGGCTGTCCGCCTTGGCTACGCCAATCTCTTCCAAGAAGGCTCGGATCGCGCTGGGCGGAAACCCTCGCCTCCGCATGCCGGAGATAGTCGGCATCCGGGGGTCGTCCCAGCCCTCTACGAGCCTCTCCTCGACCAGCTGCAAGAGATACCGCTTGCTCATCACCGTGTGGCTGAGGTTCAACCGCGCAAACTCAATCTGCCGGGGGTGATAGATCTCGAGCGCTTCCAAGAACCAGTTATACAGTGGGCGATGGTCTTCAAACTCCAGAGAACACAGCGAATGGGTGATCCCCTCGATCGAATCCGATTGCCCGTGTGTCCAGTCGTAGGTAGGGTAGATACACCAATCGTCGCCCTGCTTGTAGTGCGTCTCGTACAGGATCCGATACATGACCGGGTCGCGCATGTTCATGTTCGCAGCAGACATGTCGATCTTTGCCCGCAAGACCCGCTCACCCTCCGCAAACTCGCCAGCACGCATCCGTTCAAAGAGATCCAGATTCTCCTCAACAGATCGGTCCCGGTAGGGGCTCTCTCGCCCCGGCGTCGTGAAATCCCCACGGTAGGCCGAGATCTGCTCCGCGGTGAGATCATCGACGTAGGCCTTCCCCTTCTCTATCAGCTCCACGGCCCATTGGTAGAGCTGCTCGTAGTAATCTGACGCAAAGAACAGGCGGTCTTCCCAGTCAAACCCCAGCCAGTGGATGTCTGTCTTTATGGCCTCGACGTACTCCCACTTCTCCTTGGTGGGGTCCGTGTCGTCCATCCGCAGATTGCATAGGCCATCGAAGTCGTCGGCAATGCCAAAATTGATGCTGATCGCTTTTGCGTGCCCAATGTGAAGATAGCCGTTCGGCTCCGGGGGAAAACGGGTGTGAACCGGCGGTTCATATCTTCCTTCTTCGAGGTCCTGCGTAATCATATCCCGGATGAAGTCCGTTCTCTCTTGGTCGGTCATCCCTCAGTCTCCTCTGTGGATTCCACTCGATCGTCTCCTCCACTCAGAACTCCAGCTTCCGGTGGCGCATAACCACGTTCTCGGAAAGCCCAATCCCTATCATGGTGGTCAGCAAAGCAGCGGGTCCGTAGCTGATGAAGGGCAATGGAAGACCCGCTACGGGCAGTAGTCTCAGGTTCATGCCGATATTGACGACGGCCTGAAACAAGATCATCGCCAGGGTGCCTGTGGCGATCATTCGCCCAAAAGCGTCGGATGCAATGAGTATGATACGCAGCAGGCGGTACAGGAGGATAAGGTAGAGTAAGAACAGCACCATCACACCAGCGAACCCGAGTTCCTCGGCAATCACGGCAAAGATGAAGTCCGTATGGCGTACCGGGAGATACCGCAGCTGACTCTGCGTCCCCTGTGCGAGTCCTTTGCCCCACATACCCCCGGAACCGATGGCGATGGCCGCCTGTTGCAGCTGGTATGCCACGTTTGGATTGCTGCTGGGGTCGATGAACCCCAACACGCGCTCCTGCATGTAACTGAAGCCGAGGGCATCCATCAAATTCCAGAGAGGGTAAAGCGCGCCCAGCCCCACCAGGGCTGTCGCGACCACATAGCGGACGCCGAGCTCGGACTCGAACACCATCGCCAACCACATCACCACCAACACGGCCGCCGTCCCCATGTCGGGCTGTCGAAAGACCAGGGCTGCCAGCAGGAGCGTCATTGCACCGGAGGCCAGATAGTTCCCCAGGCCAATATCCTCGGACAAAGCAGCGGCAAAGCTCGTCTTGGGCGCCCCGAAGAGGGGCGTCGAGGAAGAGCGGCGCTTTCGCTGCCTACTCAGCACGGCGCCCACTGAGAGCGCCAGGAGATTCATCGCCAGGAACGATGGCTGGAAGCGGATGAACCCAAGATCGAACCAGCTGCGCACACGACCAATCTCGCTCTGCCCAAAGACCAACACGAGTATCAGCAAAACCAGGGCAATGAGATACAGCAGCCACCAGAAATCACCGAGCCAGTGAAAATCCCGAGGGAAAGAGGCCAGGAGAATCACCATGCCAACCCCAACGGCGCCGAAGATAGCCTGGCGCCGCCACAGGTCAGGAAGACGTGGGTCGATGCTCCCCAGATTGGCGCTGTAGATCATGACCACGCCAAAGCCAGTCAACAGCATGGCTGTGATGAGCAAGACGTAGTCGAAGTGTCGCCAGGCGCGCAGCTCTAACACCTACCTTTCGCGGCTGACTCGCCTCTTCCGCAGCGGAATGTCGGCGACGAGACTCGAGGCACGATTGCTCTGAGACACCGTGACCTCGACGGCATCGACCTCAACATCAACGTGACGAGAGATTACCTCGATGATCTCATCCTTCAGCGTGTCGAGCAAGGCGGGCGAGATGCCGGCCCGATCTTGCGTCAGCACGAGGCGCAACCGCTCCTTGGCAACCCGCCCGCTGGATGGCTCCTGGCGCTGGAACAAGCGTTCAAGAAAGCCCATCTTGATCAACTCCTCTCGCGACCAACAAAGCTCAGGATCTTCTCGAACATACCCGGCTCTCGCAATGGCTGGAATGGAACGTCCTCGCCCAGCATCCGTCGGGCGATGTTGTGGAAGGCGCTCCCGGCCCTTGAGCCATTCTGCGACATCGCCAGCGGCTGGCCCCGATTTGCTGCGACAAGTACGTCCTGGTCCTCTGGCACAACCCCGATTAAGTCGATTGCGAGGAGCTCCACGACATCGGCAATGGTGAGCATCTCTCCCCTCTCAACCATCTCGGGCTTGACCCGGTTGATCACCAGGCGCGCCGGCCCCTTCTCCTCCGCTTCGATCAGCCCAATCACGCGGTCGGCATCGCGGGCGGCAGGAACCTCTGGATTCGTCACGATCAGCACCTCGTCCGCCGGCGCCAGCGCGTAGCGAAACCCCCACTCAATGCCTGCGGGCGAATCCACCAAGACGAAATCGTGCTGCTCTTCCAGCTCGGCACAGATGGCTATCATATCCTCGACCTGCACCGCTGTCTTGTCGCGTGTTTGCGCTGCAGGCAGTAAAAAGAGCTTGGAAAGGTGCTTATGCCGGACCAGCGCCTGTTTCAGCCGGCATCGCTCCTCAATGACATCGACCAGATCATAAACAATGCGATTCTCAAGCCCAAGCATCACGTCCAGGTTCCGCAGGCCCACGTCGGCATCGATCACGACCACTCGCTGGCCACGCATAGCTAGGGCCGCCGCTAGATTGGCCGAGAGCGTTGTCTTCCCGACCCCTCCCTTGCCTGACGTGACGGTAATGACTCGCGCACGCGTTTGCTCCAAACCGATCTACCTCCTTCTCCCTCGCCCTCCGTCAGTCACCAGGCCACGGGACCGCCACGATCTGTCCATCCCGCACCGACGCCATCTCCGGCACAGCCTGACTCGGCCGTTCCTCGGGCGAGCGCGCAATATAGTTCCCAATACGAAGCTGTGTGGGTGCCAGTTCAAGGGCGCAGATGACGGCATCCTCAGTCCCCAGGGCGCCGGCGTGCACCAGGCCGCGCACCCGCCCCCACACCACGATGTCCCCCCCGGCCACGATCTCCGCGCCGGGGTTGATGTCCCCAATCACCACAATATGACCAGGATGCCGGAGGGTTTGACCGGAACGGAGCGTGCGCCGCACCACGACAGCCTCAGCCGCACGTTCCTTGGCGGTCTCCGTCGCGCGCTCACGCTCCCGAGCAGGCTCAAGATCGACAACCAGCCCCAGCTCCCGAGCCGTGTCCGTTGTAGCGGTGTTGGTGCTCACGACCGCCCACATCTCTATCTGATGGCGCGCTACCATGGCGCGTACATCCTCAATCTCAGCGTGGCTCAAGGCCCGGTCCCCGACGTCCAGCGCGATGCGGCCGCCCCTAAAGAAAGCCGGATTCTCACCGAACTGGGACTCCAAAGCATCCAGCACGTGCTGCCAATCCCCCTCACCCACAGTGACGAGCAATCCCTGGCGAATGCCTTTGATGGTGGTTCTCTCTGTGTTCACGCGGTTCTACTCCTGCAGAGCTCGTAGCATTATAGCACAGGACATGCGATCAGGAAAACAAGTCTGCCTTGGGGTCAACCCGAGACGTGGGGATTTTCCCTCACCCGGAATCTCCACGGCACGCTGACGGCTGCCTCATCGCCTCGCACATTGATCCGCGGACTCGTGGCGACCGCGTCCTCAGCGACCGATTCACCCCGTTCCAGGAACAGAAGAGCGTCTGAGGCACAGAGATCGAGTCCGTCATGGCTCTGATCGATCGCCAGCGCCTGACAGAGCCGGCCCGGCCCGCTGGTCAGTTTCCTGGGGTCACGAGCCCCGACGCGGCCGCGACGATCTCGCATGAAGCTGAGACCCTCCATCGGTTCCAGAGCTCGAATGAGCACAGCTGCCGGATACCCCTTGCGCTGTGTGACCACGTTGAAACAGTGGTACATGCCATATATCAGGTAGACGTACGCGTGCCCGGGCGGGCCGTACATGGAGGCGTTTCGATCCGTGGGCCCGGGCCTGGCGTGAGACGCCTCGTCATCCTCCCCCACGTACGCCTCGGTCTCGACGATCTTTCCCGAGATCCGCTCTCCGTCCATGACGCGCACCAGACGCCGACCCAGGAGGTCCCATGCCACGGATAGCGTGTCACGGGCGAAGAAAGCTCTGGTCAAGCGCATGATTAAGGCCGAAATCGTGGGTCTCGATCAAGCGTCAGCCGCAGCCCGTCAACCAGATCGACCCGCCGCTCGTATCCCAGCAGACCACGGGCTCCGGAGACATCAGCACAGAGTCGGCCAACGCCTCCGCTCTCTGCAGGACTATGGAGCACGTCAACTTTCTGTCCCACCACCCGGGCCACCGCAGAGGCCAGCTCGTTGATCGAGGTTTCGCGACCGCTACCCACATTGATGATGCGCCGGTCGACGTTGGGGGCCCTGGCCGCAGACAGGAGGGCCTCCACCACGTCGTCCACGTAGACGAAGTCTCGCGTCTGCCCGCCCCCACCGAAGATGACCAGCGAGCCCCCCTGCTGCGCTTGTTGTAGGAAACGCGGCACCACGGGAGGGTGAGACGGCGGCAGCCGCTGACCGGGCCCGTACGCATTGAAAACGCGGAGAATCACGGTCTCGATTCCCCAGAGTGCACCGATGGTCCGGACATAGTACTCTGCCGCCAGTTTGCTCACAGCATAAGGGGACTGTGGATTAGGGCGGCAGTCTTCTCCGACGGGCTGTTCCGGTTGTTCCCCATAGACAGCGCCCGAGGACGTCAGCACCACACGCTGCACGCCGGCGTCTCGCATTGCCTCCATCACACTCACCGTGCCGCCCACGTTGACCTCGTTGTACTGCCGCGGGTAGAGTATCGACTCGCTCACCAGCACCCGGGCCGCCAGGTGATAGACGCAATCGACGTCCTGAAGCAGCGTCCAAAGCTTGGGACGATCAGCTACATCACCGCGGGTGAAGAGCACCTCATCGGACAGTCGATCGGGATCACCAGCACTGAGATCATCGATCACGCGCACCTGATGTCCCGCACGACAGAGCCGATTGGAGAGCGCGACGCCGAGGAAGCCGGCGCCGCCCGTGACGAGAAAACGCATAGAGTCCTCCTTGTTCCTACACTTCCAAACATTCTACCACAAGTGCCACCCTTTGACACGAGCGTGGCCGTGGGGTATACTCACAACTCGTGTCCATATGACCAGAGACTACCTTGTTGAACTGCTGAAGGCATATTGGTTCGCTCCACCTGTGGCATTATGGCGCGCCGTGGAGCTCCGCATGGCCTCCGGGCCTTGCACCGGGGTTGCGCATCCGCTGCTCGACCTGGGCTGCGGTGACGGCCTGATAGGGGAGATCTTGTTTCCGAACCACGCCTCCGTCGACGTCGGTCTCGACCCGTGGCGTGATCAGCTGCGCCCAGCTGCTGCATCGAGTACCTACCGGCACGTCGATCAGGCCGAGGGCCACGCTCTGCCATACCGGGACGCCAGTTTCGCCACGGTCTTCAGCAACTCAGTCCTGGAACACATTGCCGATGTGGCACCGGTACTGCAAGAAGTAGGGCGGGTCCTTAAGCTGGGAGGACGCCTCATCTTCACGGTGCCTTCGCACGCTTTCCGCCATATGCTGGACGGGTACGCCATGCGGATGGAAGCGAGCGATCCAAATGGTGCCGAAGCGTACGCTGCCAGCGTCGACGAGCGCCTGGAGCACCATCATTACTACACGCCGGATGAATGGGCGGAGCTCCTGTCGCGGGCCGACATGACGCTGCTGGAGGCCAGTTACTACATGCCCGAGCCAGCTGAGCGTTTCTGGGACAGGATGAACCACCGCTACGGCATCGGCCAACGGAGGTCTCTGTGGAGCATCCTGGCGTCGCCACGCCTCCGCCCCCTGGGATACCAGGCTCTCCTGCGCCGATTCATCGTCAAGCGCCTGAGCCGTCGCTGGCGTCCCTACTATGCGATGGACGTGCCGCCTGACCAGGAGGGCGGCGGCCTGCTGGTTGTGGCTCAGCGCTGACCGGGCACTGGCTTCGTTTAACCCGCTGACAGACATGTGAAGTCGCCGAAGGGATGATCAGCAGCGTATCCGGAGCGGCCCACCGGCGATGCTGTTGACGGAGACGCTTCTGTGGGATTTCCACGTCCGAATGGCGTAGGGCTGGCTTTCGGCCAGGTGCGCTGAGCCAGGATTTGCGCCCCAACCAGAGAGACAGACAACGACATGTTGGGGGACTTCACTACACGATCCGACTCCACAAGTTGAAGGAGATGTCAAAATTACGAGCATGAGGCCCATATTCTCGGTCGAACCTGACGATTGGGACCGATTCGTCGCCGAACGCCCGAACGGTCACGTCTTGCAGACGAGCCCGTGGGGGACCCTCAAGGCGCAGTTCGGGTGGTCAGACACCCGCGTGGCACTGACGCGCGGTGATCAGATTGTGGCCGGGGCGCAGGTCCTCTTCCGTCGGCTACCTGCCGGCATTGGCACCCTGGCGTACGTCCCGAAGGGTCCGGTGGTCGACTGGGCCAGCAAAGAAGAGAGCGCGCGCTTGATGGCGGCGTTGGATCGCGCCGCACGCGCCCAGGGAACCATTGCCCTCTCCGTCGAGCCGAACCAGCCAGACGATGCATCCCAGCGCCGGACCCTTCGTTCCCTGGGTTTTCGACCGGCACCCTTCGGCGCCGTGCAACCGCGACGCACCCTGGTGATCGATATCACGCCGAAGGAAGACGACATCCTGATGGCCATGAAGTCGAAGACGCGCTACAACATCCGTCTCGCCGGACGGAAAGGCGTCACCATAAGAGAGGGCGGTGCAGACGACGTCTCGACGTTCAACGAACTGCTAGCAGCTACGGCAGAGCGGGCCGACTTTGGCGTCCACCCTCCGGCCTACTACGAGGCCGCTTACCGGTTGTTCGCCCCACGCGACTGGGCGCAGATCCTCCTGGCTGAAGTGGAGGGCCAGGCCGTCGCCGGGCTGATGGTATTCGCTATCGCTCCGCGATCGTGGTACTTCTACGGCGCCTCAATCAATGCCCATCGCGAGAAGATGCCCACGTACCTTCTCCAATGGGAGGCCATACGCTGGGCTAAAGCACGCGGTTGTGAGACGTACGACTTGTGGGGCGTGCCTGACGCGGACGAGGAGACGCTGGAGGACCAGTTCACCGAGCGCAGTGACGGGCTGTGGGGCGTCTACCGGTTCAAACGGGGGTTTGGGGGAGACCTGGTTCGCAGCGTTGGCACGTGGGACCGCGTCCAGGCCCCTCTCCGGTATCAGCTCTACAAAGGGGCACTCAGTTTGCGCAGTCGGCTCAGGAGCGCTGATTGATGGACTTGACTGTCAAGTACCCGACCGAGCGGACGGCCTGGAACGAGGCGTTGCTCCAGCTTCCCGCCCCACGCCTCCTCCAGAGCTGGGAGTGGGGCGCGTTCAAATCGCGCCACGGATGGGATGCCTCGCGGATTCTATGGATGGATGCGGCGTCGGACCAGCCCAGGGCCGCCGCCTCGGTGCTGACCCGCCGCTTGGACCCTCTCCCGCTCCGCGTGATGTATGTGCCCAAGGGCCCCATCCTGGACTACACAGACGCCACCCTGCTAGACGCCGTACTGGGCCGCCTGGAGCAATGGGGTGCCTCGGAGCGAGCGCTCTTCATCAAGATCGATCCGGATGTGCAACCAGAGATGCCCGAAGGTCAACAGATGCTGGCATCCCTACGCGCCAGGGGATGGCGACGCTCAGAAGAGGAGATCCAGTTCCGCAACACAGTCCTGATCGACCTGCGACCCAGCCTCGACCATCTCCTGATGGGCATGAAGTCGAAATGGCGCTACAACATCGGCCTGGCAGAACGTAAGGGTGTTACGGTCCGGTCCGGGACACGGGATGATCTGGCGCTTCTCTACGACTTGTATCAAGACACGGCACAGCGAGGGGATTTTGTGATTCGTCCCGAGGCATACTATTTCGACGCCTGGGGCTCGTTCATGGATGCGGGCCTGGCCCAGCCTCTGATCGCCGAGGTAGACGGACAGCCGGTGGCCATGGTGATCATCTACCGCTTCGGAGAGCGTGCCATCTATATGTACGGCGGCTCGCGCACGGTGCACCGCGACAAGATGCCCAACAACCTGCTCCAGTGGGAGGCTATGCAATGGGCCGAGGAGCACGGCTGTACGATCTATGACATGTGGGGCGCCCCCGACGAACTGGATGAGTCGGATCCGATGTGGGGCGTCTACCGCTTCAAGAAGGGCTTCGGCGGGGAGTTCGTCGAGCATATCGGCGCGTGGGACTACCCGGTCTCGGGGGTGGGATATGGTCTCTACCGTGCAATGATGCCGCGCGTTATGGCCGCCATGCGCTGGCTGCACTGGCACAGGTCCGGTGAAGACAGGTAAAAGCTGCCATGGCCGAACGACACCCGTCGGTTTCACGTGCCCGGGTGGCGGCGCAGCAGTGCCGACCAATGCGGACCCTGGCCCCTATCAGTGCCTACTCTGCAAGCCCGTCACGAATTCCTCCGGAGCAGCAGACAAAGAGGCTCGGGCCGGATTCGGAAACCAGGCGTCTCACACGGCGCGATGTCGATGGAATGACACCCGGTTCAAGTCCTCCTCCGCTTAATGGCGAGGGCACAGAGCCGCTGTAGGCGACAGGGGGAGGTTATTCGACCGGCAGAAACCGCGTGCAGCGACGGACAGCGTAATGAAACTTGAGGACAGAATCATTGGAGGCTGAAGTGACAGGTCCCAAAGAATGGCTATTGGCGACGCGGGCAGTGCACGCCGGCAAGCTTGACTCAGGACTGGATTGCACGCCCACGGTGGCGCCGATTCACCAGTCGGTGACGTACCATCATCCGACCATGCAGGCTCTCGACGACATCTTCGCCGGAAAGCGCGAAGGATACGTCTACGCGCGCTACGGCAATCCGACGGTGGCGGCGTTTGAGAGAGCTGTCGCGTCACTCGAGGCTGGAGAGGCCGCTCTCGCGTTTTCCTCCGGCATGGCTGCTATCCACGCCGCACTTCTGGCGGTCGGCGCCCGCAATGGCACGGCCGTCGTGGCAGCCCAGGACCTTTACGGCGCCACGCACAGTCTGCTAACGGACTTGATGAGCAGTCAGGGCGTGACGGTGCGCTTCGTAGACACCAACGACCGGCCCGCCGTTGAGGCGGCCTGCGCGGCCTTGAAGCCGGTTGCTTTGCTGGTGGAGACGATTTCCAACCCCCTCCTGCGCGTGGCCAACATACCCATGCTCGCAGACGTGGCCCACGGCTGTGGCGCAGCGCTGCTGGTCGACAGCACCTTCGCCACGCCCGCCCTGGTGCGGCCCCTCGCCCTGGGCGCCGACGTCGTGATTCACAGCGCCACCAAGTACCTGTCCGGGCACGGGGACGTGCTCGGTGGGGTGATCGTCACGTCGGAGGACGCCCGCGCAGAGGCGCACGAGATCCTGAAACTGACCGGCGGGAACCTGGGCCCCCAGGACGCATGGCTTGCCCTTCGAGGCCTGCGAACCCTGGCCCTTCGCATGGGCCAAAATTGCGAGAATGCACTAACCGTCGCCAGCTGGCTCGAGAGCCACCCACGGATCAGGCGCGCCCACTATCCCGGTCTCCCCTCCCACCCGGACTACGACCTGGCGACAAGCCTCGTCCGCAAACGTGGCTACGGCGGGATGGTGTCCTTCGAGATCGTCAATGCAGGGAGGTCTGACGTATTCCGGTTCCTGGAGGCCCTCCGCCTGTGCGTGCCTGCCACAACGCTGGGGGACGTACAGTCTCTCTTGCTCTACCCGGCCCATTCCTCCCATCGGGCACTTGGCGCCGAGGAACGAAAGCGCATCGGGATCACCGATGGATTGGTGCGCATGTCCGTGGGCATCGAAGCCGTTGCCGACATCCTGGACGACCTCAAGCAGGCGCTAGCAGCGCTTGACTAGCAGGCTCCAGGATAGTTGACGCGTCGGGAGCAACGACTTCAATCCGGGAAGGATCGCAGTGACGCCCTCAGTCGTGCACCGCGGCAGGGGTCCGCTTCCACGTCCCTCACCCAGTTTGACGTCCTTCAGCCATTTGCCTATACTGGAGGACTAAACATGGTCGGTCTCCAGCTCTATATGTCGCCCAGCAGGCGCGACCGTCGGACCAGATACGCGTCGTCAAGTCAACATCAAGATGAAGAGAGTCACCAGGCTTCAGACAACAGACGCACCGATGGTCGCGCCACAGTCCCGGATGATCGCAATGTCGTGTGACGAGTGAAACCCGTCCCCCCGCAGCGATGAGGTGAAGTCATGACAATATCTGTCTATCTTGCTGACGATCACGTGGTTGTGCGTGAAGGATTGCGAACATACCTCAATGCAGAGCCCGACATCTCAGTCATCGGTCAGGCCAGCAATGGTCGCGACGCTATCGAAGAGATCTCAATTCTTGAGCCTGACGTTGCCGTTCTGGACATAGGCATGCCAGAACTGAACGGCATCGAGGCCACCGAGCAGCTCAAAGGACGGCAGCTGGCGACCTGCATCATCATCCTCTCTATGCACGATGACAACGAGTACGTCTTTCGTGCGCTCCAGGCCGGAGCCAGTGCCTTTCTGGCAAAGAACTCGGCAGCCAAGGAGCTACTGAACGCAGTGCGCGCGGTTCATGCCGGGCACCGCTACCTGAGCCAGGGCATCTCCGACCAAGTCATCGACGACTACGTGGACCGCCGTGAGGCCGCAGACGCCGAATCCCCAATTGGCGACCTGAGCGAACGGGAGCAGCAGATTCTCAAGCAGCTCGTTGATGGGAGGACAACCTCGCAGATCTCAGAGTCGCTGAACCTCTCAACCACAACGGTTAACACCTATCGCAGCCGCCTGATGAAGAAGCTTGAGATCGACGACTTGCCCACGCTGGTCAAGTTCGCCATCCGCCACGGACTGACAGATCTGGAATAGACGACACCGCCGCACGCGACCTGTAGGTCAACCTCAATGGTAACGTAGCAGCCACGATCTGACCTCCGCCACAGCGGGAATCTAATTCGCGCCAAGTATGTTACACTAGCACCGAGCAGTCCTGTATAATGGACGTCAGATGGGGCAAGGCTCCATGCGCCATGCCTGAGAAGGCTCCTTTGTGACTGCCACCCCATCGGGCGTCCGTCCAGGAAAGACATTAGAAGATTGCGGCTCGCCGGCAGTAGGCGATGAAACGCTCATACTTGGCTTCACCTGGGGGGACAAAGCGTACCTGGTCTGCACAGTCGAGTGAAGGAGATACAGATGAGCACTCAATTCGTGCCCGAACGCGCCCTCTCGGTGGGTGTTGATCCTCATCGGGATACCTTGGAGGTCGTTGCCATCAAGTTCCCCGAGGTTATGCTGGTCGAGGAGGCGTTTGAGAACACGGCGGCCGGGCAACGAGCCTTGCTGCAGCAAGCTCGCGAGGTAGCGTCGGCCCACAACCTGCGACTTACCATTGGCGTGGAGGATAGTGGCAACTACGGCTACAACCTGGCGCGCTACCTGGTGGAGCAGGGGTGCGAGGTCAAAGAGGTGAATCCGGTGAAGACGGATCGCCAGCGCGACTTCTACGGTGAGGACAAGACCGACCACTTGGACGCTCTAGCCACGGCAGCCGTGGTCCTGCGCGCTTACGAGAGCCTGCCTGATGTGAAACCTGTTCGCGAGGCGGTGCAGGCCACCCGGGAGCTCTCACGCTATCATGAGCAGTTGGTCAAGGAGCAGACCGCGGCCATCAATCGGCTACACAACCTGCTGGCTAAGCAATATCCGGGCTACAAGTCTTTCTTCAACCCCATAACGGGCGTCACGGCGCTGGCTTTCTGGCGGACTTACCCCACGCCAGATCATCTGGAGGATGTCAGTGTGGACGAGTTGGCCGAGTTCTTCTACGAGAAGAGCCATCACCGCATCAACCACGAGGCCAGTCAGAAGAAAGCACAGCTTATCCTGGAGAGCTGCGAGCAAGTTCTCTCGTCTAACCAGGGCCTCCTGATCAAGGCCCAGGCCCAGATCATCCAGGACTTGGCTGGCCGTCTGGCCGAACTGCAGCAAAGCATCGAATACATCGAGGCCCAACTTCAGGTCGTGGTATCAGCCACCGGTCAGCAGCTGGAGACGTTCAATGGGTTGGGCATCGTACTGGCTGGCCGCTTGGTCGCCGATACCGTAACCACCGAGCGCTTCGACAATGATCCCAATAGATACGCTAGCTACAACGGCACGGCTCCGGCTGTCAAAGGAAGCGGTCAGCACTACCGGCATGTGGAGAACAAACGGTGCAATCGGCGCCTGAAGAACGCGCTCCACCAGATGGCCATCAATGCGGCGCGACACGAGCCGCTATCGAAGGAGTACTACAACCACCTGGTGGAGGAGAAGGGGATGGAGCGCAACCATGCCATCAAGCGTCTCATGCGTCGCCTGTCGGACATCGTGTTTGCGATGATGCGCGACAAGACACCCTATGATCCGGACATTCATCGGAGGAAGCAACGACAGCAACAGGGGACAAAGAAAGAGGAAAGCGTGGCAGCTGCTAGACAGCAGCAAGAGCCTTCCGCTT
>Ga0207796_1000018_pt1 | contig 75427 bp, 74 predicted proteins | sample Pon1CUnioCityCA_6_FD_187274 | JGI IMG/M metagenome (GOLD analysis project Ga0207796, IMG submission 187274) | Marine sediment microbial community from Union City, CA, USA - Pond 1C Sediment 1 (SPAdes) | ecosystem: Environmental > Aquatic > Marine > Intertidal zone > Salt pond sediment ... | reverse complement strand
CGGTGGCGCAGTATATCAAGAACATCAGTCAGTTTGGCGTCATCCTTGCCCTGCTTTTGACCATGGGCGCGGTAGTTCAGGAAAAGGATAAAAGCACAGCTGCAGTAATGTTGGTCAAACCACTACCGCGCGTGACGTTCCTGGTCGCTAAATTCACGGCGCTGGCGCTGGTGTTCGCTCTTGCCATCGCTATTGCGGGCGCGGCTTGCTATTACTACACATGGTTGCTGTTTGGCGCCCTCAATGTGTCGCACTGGCTGGCACTCAATGGTTTAATGCTGGTGTTTGTTCTGGTCTATATTGCGCTGACGCTGTTCTGCAGTGTGATAGCCAAATCGCAAGCAACTGCCGGGGGGCTGGCGCTTTGCTTGCTCTTCATCCTGGGGCTTATAGGTTCAATTCCGGGTTTGGGTGAATACTTACCAGGGCAGCTGATTGCGTGGGGAGGGGAACTAATGACGGGGGAAGCCAAGGCCTTCTGGCCAGCCTTAGGGGTGAGTGTGGGGATGATTGTGGTTGCCCTAATGGGGGCAGGGCTCATCTTTGAAAGGCAGGAACTTTGATCCATGACGCACTTCGCTTCCTCACCCGGTTTTTTGCTGGTGATCGTCTTGTCGATTATCCTCGGTTTGGCTTTGGGCGGAAGTTGTTATTCGATAGGTCGACACGCTGACTATACGGACTGTGGTGGAGGCTGTGGCCTAACCAATTGTTAGAGCCGACCTGGCTATCATGAAGCTTTACGGGGTTTGATCGAGTTTGTAACCCGGCGCCAGGTGAGCTCTTCCATGAGCCAGCCAGACATCTTATCCAGGATGTGATGTCTAATGAAATTCGAACTTTCTATCACAATCGATCGGCCTCCACCAGATGTTTTTGCTTTCTTAAGAGACAAAGACCAATATCCTCAGATGGAAGGATCACCCGTCCTGGCACTGGATAAAACGACGCCCGGTCCTGCCGGCGTTGGTACTCGTTATCGGGAGGTTGTGCAAATGCTGCCCTTTTATCAAGGCGAAATCCTGTCTGAGATCACTCATTATCAGCCGTACAGGGTCCTTGAAGAGGATTTCCAGGGCGCAGGGATGCATGGCCACCTGGCATATCAGTTTTTGCCAATGGGTGCGGGGACAAACCTCATCCAGCGAGAAACAATTCATTACCATGGCATACTCAGCATATTTGAACCGGTTATCCGGGTGGTACTGCACCACCGATTGCAGGAACGATTGAAAGACATCAAAACAATTCTAGAAAGTGGCTATCTGGTCGCGGATTGACCTCGCTCCATCCGTTCTCCTGCGGCCCAGAAAGGGGCGGGTTAGCCAGGTGCTGCAGCAGCGATAGATCTATATAGGAGGTAAGAATGGCTCATTTCATCACTTTGGTTCTGGTTCCCGAAAAATACGGAAAAAAGAAATTATTCGGTTCAAAAAAACAGAAGGCTGAATTGGAAGAAGCTGTGATGGACTTGATTTACGCTTATGCCTCCTATTTTCCTGGGGTTGATTACCAGGTTCCCTGCTACTGTTTACCCACTGCGCTGATGACCAGGGCAATTGAAAAGGCAAATCAAGAGGTAGGCGAATTTTGGGAACTGTATCAAACATATTTAGCAATTCCTGAAAACAAGCGTCCGGATTGGGCAGAGTATGATCCTTTCAAGCAATGGGTCAATACCTGCCAGCTGGAAACAAAGCGCAGCGCTGCATTCCAGGATAGAAATCAGCAGTGTGAATATTGCCAGGGGACTGGCTTGATGACAACCAGGGAAAATTTTTCAAGGTCTGAATATGACTACTTCAATATCACCGATCTTGACCCAGCCATAGACCCAAATCTCATCACGGATTATTTTTTCAAAGTCAGTAAATTGGCTGGTTTAGATATGGATTATGAAGCAATCGTAACTCCCGATGGCCAGTGGCACAGCATTGAATGGGGAGGTGATACCCCTGATCCGCTTGCCAGTTGGCAGGAAAGATCCCAAAAAATCCTCGATCAATACCCTGATCATTTTGTTTTCAAAGCACACATGCATATCTGAATAAACCCCCTATCGCGATCCCGGCTCCGGTTCGATTTGGGAACGATCGGGGACAGATGACAGAGGAAGAGGAAAATGTGATCAAGAACACAGGGCTGCGAACCGACAGTCATTATAAGGACATACATGGAATTTGAATCAAAGGTAATTCTTGAAATGGATCGCTTAAAGGCGGTGTTGAGGAATTCCTGCATCAGTGATGGTACCAGAAGAGAGAACAGCGCTGAGCACAGCTGGCACCTCGCGGTCACGCTGATGGCTCTCTCAGAATGGATGCCAAAGGATCTTGATCTGGATCACGCGATCCAGATCGCCCTGGTCCATGACCTGTGTGAGATCGGGGCAGGTGATGTTTCGGTCTATGACAGCAAACGCGGTTCAGAAAGGCTGTTGGAAGCGGAATATCTTGAGGGCTTCAAACACCAATTTGGAAAATTTGGCAGCGAGGTGGCAGAGCTCTGGGAAGAATACGAAGCGCAGCGGAGCATGGAAAGCCGCTGGGTGAAATTGGCTGATCGACTGCTCCCATTCATCTTGAATCTAGCCAGCGAAGGGAAAGTATGGCAAGCGCGGGGAATAAGCCGCTCCCAGGTTCTGGGGGTCAATGAACCCATCGACAAGGTATGCCCGGAAATGTATGCCTGGATGAAGGTCGAGATTGACGGTGCCGTTCAAAAAGGGTGGCTCCAGGACTGCTGATCCCCTGTCACCCAGGCGCCATCGGCCCAGGAAACCTGCAAACATGCAGCCAAACAAGTGCTAGATAATCCCTGCGGATTATGCTATGCTCAACCCAGTTATGAATCTTCTTGGAATTCGGCCTCTACCTGCTCAACTTTGGTCCCTTTGGGGACCCCCGCAGTCAGTTGGGAAATAGCAGCAAATAAGAATCTAGAAAATTTTCAGCAACAGATACGCTTTGGAACTGCTCATGATTCACATTTTGCAATCACCAGCTACCAAACCAGGGAGGTGAAACATTAAGAAAACCGATCTGCTGTGGATCCTCGCGTATCCAATCTACCAACTGGTGGGCACATTCCGGCACGAAGCCAGCCACGCGCTGGCAGCCATGCTGGAGGGGTACAGGGTCACCGAGTTCGTCTTCTGGCCAACGGAGGGCTACTGGGGCTACGTGAACTGGGATGGACCGATATCGGTGGCCAATATTGGAGCGCCATATGTATGCGATTTGCTGACCTTTGGCATATTCTTTTCAGTCTGTATGCTGGTCCTTTTTAAAAGGCGCTGGGGCTGGATCAACCTGATCGCCCTGGGAATCATTTCCCCCCTGGTGAATTCCTACCATAATTACCGGGGCGGTTTGCAGGGACCCAATGATGTCGGGAAGCTGTTGAAGCTAATACCAGATGAAATTGTGCACTGGTACTTCTGGCTCACAATCAGCCTCTACGCACTCGGACTGGTGATCGTATTCAGCTTATCCCGGACAGCCAGAACTCAAATTCAAGTGAGGCGGACCAACAACAAAAAGAGAATTACCCTACTGCCACTAGAGTCTCTCCGGAATAGAGACAAAAAGTGCAATAAATACTGGTCCAATAAGCAGTGAGTTGTAAGTTGAAATCAGACAAACTGTAAGAGTATTTCCATGAACAAACCACAACCGCATCTATTTCCTCCTCACAGCTTACTGATTGGGAGAACAAGTGATTTCAAGTGGTTTCCAGCAATAACGACCGTTTTCGATCAAATTGCACAAAATAGATAGGAGATGATTACTATGCATATTCTCTGGGGTATGTTAATGGCCCTCCTGGGTTTGTTCCTGCTGGTAAGTGCTGCGTTACGAACAGATTTTATTACCTATCAGTTATTGGCTGCCCGATCGCGGTTGTTATGGGGAGACCGGGTCCATCTCTTCCACCAGGTCGTCGGGGCAATCATCTTCATCCTTGGCCTGCTGTGGTTTTTCGGTGTGATCTGGGGGGGATCTTGATATGGAGATCAAAGGCCAGCTGATCATGCTTAGTGATGACCCGCATGATCCTGAGGGTGACACTTTCTTCAGGTGGTTAAACCTGGAGGAGTGGAAGTATTACGATGAGCCTGACAAGGCTTTCCAACCCATCAGCCGGGAAGAGTTTGATAAGATCGCTAAGAAAAACGAAGAAGGCCATAAAAAAAACAAGGAGGACCGGTCCAGGCCCATTCCCGGGTTCCATATTGATACTGTGGACGGCCAGCATATTGGCTGGGTTAGCACTTACAAGTGGGATCCGGATGGGAAATCTGTCTTTGCCGGTATCAGCATCCCCGAAGAAGAGCACTGGGGTAAAGGGTATGGCACTGAGGCCTTCACCCTCTTCCTGAACTACCTCTTTGATTCTTCTGATCTAGTAGAGATCCGCACCGCCACCTGGACAGGGAATGAACGCATGGTGCGCTGCGCCCAAAAATCCGGTTTCACCACTTACCAACTCATGCCTCACCGCTCCAAAACCTCAATCCGGGGTGAACCTTTGGAGCGCATCGAGTTCACTTTGACGCGGCAAGAATGGGTAAAGAACAGAGAGCGGGGTTAACTCCCGCCTCGCCTGCCAGAAGAAGCATCAAGCAACCTTTATCGCAGGATTTCTGGAAATTACCGGATTTTCCAGGTGATCATTGGAGAATCATCTATGGGCACCCTGCAAGCTAATAAGGACACGATAGATTTGCCTAACCACCGGGGAATGACCATATTCCTGGTCATTTTGTTCCTAACAGCTGTAATGCTGATCGCTGCCTGGCTGGACTCTCCCTACCCTTTTGATGTGGACAGCGGCTTTTACATCGACCCGGCTGAAGGACGGATCAGCACTATGATCAAGCCCTTCACCATTTGGATTCTCCACCCCTGGGTGGTCGGAAAAACAGCCCGAATCCTGCAGCTGGAGACTGACCTGGGTTTCCTTTCCATCGGTGTTCTATCGCTGGTCATCAATGGTGAATAAAAATGAGCAAAATAATTCAGGATATCAAAGCCCAAATAAACCGCCAGCTGGAAAAGATCAAACCCAGGCACAGTGAATTAACTACTTACCAGGCTGCAGTCGCCTTCATCCTATCTATCCTCTTCTACCCGGAGATCCTGTCCGGATTTTCGGCTTTGATCCGAACAGATTTGGAAAACAATTCTACAGCCTCCCCACTTTTAGCAGTGCTATTTTCGCTGATCATGATTGGCGGGATCATACTTTCCATCTGGCATGTTTTTGTCACCTGGGAAAAAAGCAAACTGGAAAAATTCCTCATGGGTGCTTTTGCGGTATTCATCAGTGGGTTCACAGGCTTACTGGCCACTTTGGAGTATTTACCCCACAAATGGTCTCCTCTGTTGATCTTTCCCCTCTGGAATTATCTATGGGGCATTCTGTTAATGGATAGATTGGCTGCACCCCAGGAAGCGATCACGGACGATGATGCCTCCAGAACAGATGTCCTGATAGCGACAGCAGGGGTTGTACTTACCTTTGCCATCTCCCGTTCCCTGCTGGGATACTCATGGCCGGTAGTATTCTCGATCTGCATGAGCATTTCATCTCTGGTTTTATTGGTTTACAGAAAATTAATTGGCGAGCAAACACCTAAACAATCAATACACCACTGACCCATCTGCATGCTTCCCACTCAACTTCTATTTCCTTGGTGCCCAGCAAGACAGCCTGGATTGAGTTATGTATAATCTAATTACCGGTTACTTCTGATTACTTGCGAATTGCGGGAACCCGGTGAGACTTGAGCTGCGGTTTTTTCGGACCCATCAGCACCTGGACAGGAGACATTCACATGACAACGGAAGGAAATTTTACTTCTTATCTACAACACCCTGTTGAGCTGCTGCAGCGGCTGATCCAGTTTGACACCACCAATCCGCCTGGGGAAGAATCAGCATGCATCGCATTCATCAAGGGGCTGCTCTCCGAGGCCGGGATCGAGTCCACAATCCTGGCAAAAAACCCGGAGCGCCCTAATCTGATAGCCCGTTTGCCTGGACAGGGTAAGGCCCCTCCCCTTTTACTTTACGGTCATGTGGATGTGGTCACAACGGAAAATCAGGTCTGGCAGCACCCTCCTTTTGAGGGAAGGATCGCAGATGGATTTATCTGGGGGCGAGGTGCGCTGGACATGAAGGGTGCTGTCGCCATGATGCTGACCGCCTTCCTGCGGGCCAAAGCGGAGGGTCATGCCTTGCCTGGAGATGTGGTTTTAGCCATCGTGAGTGACGAAGAAGCCGCTGGCAATTTTGGTGCCAAGTTCCTGGTAGAGCAGCATCCAGAGCAATTTGAGGGCATTCGCTATGCCCTGGGTGAATTTGGCGGGTTCACCATGCATATTGGCAGCCAGCGATTCTATCCCATTATGATCGCCGAGAAGCAGGTCTGCTGGCTAAAAGCCACAGTGCGTGGTCCGGGGGGACACGGCTCCATGCCTATTCGCGGCGGCGCGATGAGAAAACTCTCGGAGCTGCTCAGAAAAATCGACAGCAACAAGCTTCCTGTGCATATCACACCGGTCGCTGAACAGATGTTCACAGAAGTGGCCTCTTCACTGGGAGGGCTAACCGGGCTGGTCCTCAAGCAGCTGATCAACCCGCCCTTGACCAACAGCCTGCTAAACCTGCTTGGCGAGCGCGCCCGCATCTTTGACCCCTTATTACACAACACTGTGAGTCCTACCATCCTCAATGGCAGCTCAAAAATCAATGTCATCCCCAACGCAGTTACCGTGGAACTCGATGGGAGATTGCTGCCGGGGTTCCAGCCGGAAGATTTAATCAGTGAGCTACGCCAAATAGCTGGCAGAGAGGTAGAATTTGAGGTCATCAACTATGATCCAGGGCCAGCCGAACCCGATATGGGATTGTTCAATCTGTTGGCAGATACATTGAGGGAAATCGATCCAGGAGGCGTACCGATCCCACTCCTATTAAGTGGGGTCACTGATGGTCGGTTCTTCTCGCAGCTTGGCATTCAAACCTACGGTTTCACGCCTATGCAGCTGCCTGAAGATTTTAATTTCACAGCGACTATTCACGCTGCTGATGAGCGCATCCCGGTAGATGCGGTCGAATTTGGCGCCAGGGCTATAACCCGGGTATTGCAGCAGTTCGGACCGCAATCACACCAATTGTAAAAGGGATACCGGTATGAAGAAGAAATCTTCCACTGAACTGCGCGAGATCACCATGGAAAATTTCCGGGAATGCCTCCGGCTTTCCAAAGCGGAGGATTAGCGGAAATTTGCTGCCTCCAACATGAACTCGGTGGCCGAGGGCCAAAGCTGAAGTTGTGTCCAATCCCCTGGCGATCTGTCATGACGGCCAGATGGTGGGTTTCAGTGTGTACTGTTTCGAACCTGAGGCCGGAACAGGCTACATAGACCGTCTGATGGTAGCTGAAGACTTTCAGGGTCAAGGCTACAGCCGGGCCGCCAGGGCAGAGGTCATCGCCCAGCTTCGAAACACACCAGGTTGTCAGCGAATACGCACCTTCTACAAGCCAATCAACAAGGTGGAAGCTGCGCTTTCTAAAAGTCTGGGATTCCTGAGAACTGGCGAGATCGACAAAGGGGAGGAAGTGGTTGTGCTTAACTGCGCAGAATAGCCTTCCCCCTAAGAAACTGAAAACACCATATAATTCAACTAGATGATCTGTTCAAAATGAGATAACAATCATTCCTAGCAGGGAGAGTGACCGGATGAGTGACAAGAATAACAAAGAGAATAATAACGAAAACCAGCAGGCCAACAAAGACAAACGGGAGTTATTAGGCTTGGAACCGGTCGTTACCCAGCACAAGCTGACTTTGAAGGATAGGGTGCTGAATTACACCGCCCGGGCAGGGGTCATTCCCCTCAAAGACGAAAAGGGAGAGATCGAGGCGGAGATCTTCTTCACCGCTTACGAATTGGACGGCAGCGAAGATAAATCGAAGCGACCCTTGACCTTTGCCTTTAATGGCGGACCTGGATCCTCCTCGATCTGGCTCCATATGGGCGCCCTGGGTCCCAAGCGCGTCCTGATGGAAGAAGAAGGCTGGATGCCAGCGCCCCCTTATCGACTGGTGCCCAATGAATTCACCTGGCTGGATGAGACGGACCTGGTCTTCATTGACCCGGTCGGGACCGGCTACAGCCGGGCCGCGAAAGAGAAGCTGGATAAGAAATTCTGGAGCTATCAGGGTGATCTCGACTCCGTGGGGGAATTCATCCGCCTTTACCTGTCCAGATATCAGCGCTGGTCATCTCCGTTATTCCTGGCTGGAGAGAGCTATGGCACTACCCGGGCAGCTGGTTTAGCGGGTGAATTAATCGATAAAGGGATCACCTTCAATGGCATCTTCCTGATTTCCACTGCAATGGACCTCCGGACGATATTCTTCATGCAGGGTGATGACCTTCCCTACCAGCTTTTCGTGCCTACTTACACCGCCACCGCCTGGTACCATAAAAAGCTCGACGATCAATTGCTTGCACGTGAGCTTCCCGATCTTCTGGCAGAGGTAGAAGCCTGGGCAGAGAGCGAGTTAACGGTGGCCCTGATGAAAGGGGACCGGATCGACACAGAAGAGAAGACCATCGTGGCTGGCAAGCTTGCCAGGTACACGGGATTGGAACTAGATTATGTACTGGGCACGAATTTACGGATCCACATTCAGCGTTTCTGCAAAGAACTGACCCGATCAGAGAGGCGCAGTGTCGGGCGGCTTGACTCCCGCTTCAAAGGTGTAGAGGCCCTGGAAGTCACCGAGCAGCCTGAGTTTGACCCCTCGATGCTGGCAATCTCTCCCCCGTACACTTCCACCTATAACGCTTACGTCAGAGCTGACCTCGGCGTGGAGACTGATTTGGTTTATGAAACATTAAGCATGTCAGTCAATCAAAAATGGGAGTGGGAGAAGGGGCGATTACCAACCACTGGAGAAAAATTACGGAGCGCTATTGCCAAGAATCCCTACCTGAAAGTGTTCGTAGGCCAAGGCTATTATGACCTGGCCACACCCCACTTTGCAACCCAATATATGGTATCGCATATGAACATCGACCCCAAACTGCGGGATAACCTGCAGATCCAGCATTATCCGGCTGGGCACATGTTCTATCTGGATCTGGATTCGCTGGGGATCTTCAAGGAAGATGCGCGCGAGTTCATTCAGGCATCCAGCAATCTGACAGTACCCGCTTAGGGTCCTGACAGAGAATCGATCGATAATTGAGATTTTATACCCAAAACCGCTGTAAATCAGGGTACTTGCTAGCCTGCCGCGGCGGTTGCTTGATGGTCTGGCAGGATATCCTCAGCATCGCGAATGACCTTGAAAGCGTAACCTCCCAGGCCAACCAGCGCGCCTGCTATTCCCATTAACACGAACATCAGCCCCATTCCCGCCCCGGGTCCGGTCCCCACCAGCCAGCCGAACAGATTTGCCAGCCCCCCAGAGGGCATCATGGCCGGCTCAAACACATAGTCCGCCAGCGGTCCTGCAGCCAGGCGGGAAAGCGGGGTCACCAGCCAGGCGATCAGCCTCCGGGTGGCAAACACCCTGCCCTGCACATCAGGAGCAACCTTGGCCTGCCAGATAGCCTGGTTGGATCCATTGATGATCGGGATAAAGAACTGCATGAAAAAGCTGGCCACAATCCAGATCAGCAATCCTTGTCCTACTCCCATCAACGCAATGCCGAGCAAACCTGAAAAGAACATCCCTGTTAGCACACCGTGCACCCGGCGTTTAGGTCCTCCCCAGGCACCCATCGCCGCTCCACCAACAACACCGCCGATCGCTCCCGCGGATTGCACACTGCCGAAAATGACCTCGTTGCTGTTTGTGCGAGCCAGGATCATGGGGGCAAAGACAGCGATCGCTATTGTTAATGTCAGATTGAGGAACAGGAAAACCAGTTGAAGGCCAAGTAAACTGGGGCGATCAAAGATATACCGGAAGCCATAGGCGGATTCTTTCCAAATGCTGCCCTGTCCTGCCCGGCCTTCCTCCGTGATCTCGGGCTGAGGAATATATACCAGCAGTAAAGCCAAAATAGCAACCACAAAAGATACAATATCGATGATCAGGATCCCGGTCAGGCCGATAAAGGCCAATAAGGCCCCGGCCAGGACCGGAGCAAAGATCCCTGATGCTGACCCGGCCAGGTCCATCATCCCGTTAGCCCGGGCATACTGCTCCTTGGGCAGCATCATAGTGATGGCCGCAGAAAAAGCCGGCCATTGGAAGGTCTGAAAACTGCCTGAGATCAGGGCAGCGATGTATAAATGCCAGATCTGGAGATTGCCTGAAGCATAGAGGACCAGGATCAGCACAGTGGTCACGCCCGCGGCCAGATCGCTGAGCATCATCATCAGTTTTCTGTTCGAACGATCGACGATCGCTCCTGCGATCGGGCTCAGTACCACCATCGGTGTCAGGAAAAAGAAACCCACCAGGGCCAGCGCCGTAGCCTTGCCAGTGATCTCATAGGCCCAGATGGTCAGCGCAAAGTTGCTCATCGCTGTGCCCAACAATGAGACCACCTGGCCTATCCAAACCACAGTAAATCCCTTCATGCCGGCTACCTTATCAGGTTTTCTTTCCATGGGTCAACTCACTTTCCAGTTGGGGAATAGGGAAAAACATCTTGGATAAATACTCACAAAAGTTGAAAAGTCATAATTGGACATTCTCATCAACATAAATAATGCTGGCTTCAAAAAGAAAAAGCCCTCAGGATAAAAGATGCAACGATTAAGGAAACCAGAAATAGAATTAAGGAAGCTAAAACTCAACATAACCGGAAGTCACTCACCAGCATCACGCATCATGTCAAGCGCTGTAATTCAGGAAAGGCAGCGATATTGAAAACGATCAGCAAAAGGCAGCCTGCTCCGGACAGCAGGGCTGCTGTAGGGGCGCCAATTTGGTCCCCAAGAGACCCCATAAATAGTGAGCCCAGGGGATAAAAACCGCCCAGCGCCCAGGTATAGGCACTCACCACCCGTCCCCGAAGCTCATCCGGGACAATGGTTTGGATCAGAGTATTGGTCAAGATCAACTGGGTGATCAAAGAGTAGCCGGCAAAGGCCATCAAGACCATGCTCAACCAGGGGATTCTGGAAAGGGACAAGCCCAGGATGGCTGGACCCAGAACAATGCGGCTGAACAATAAGGTTTTCCCTTTATGGAAGTAATCCCCAAAGATCACCAGCAGCAAAGCGCCGATTAACGCACCTCCACCCTGCCACGATAACAATTTACCAAAGCCGGTAACACCGATCTTGAGAATATCCTTGGCGAATACCGGAACCAGCGTCAGCACACCAAAACCGACCAGGCTGAAGGCCGCCACCATGAACACCAAACCCAGGATGGCTTTGTTACCAAAGATAAACTGAAAGCCATCTTGCATTTTCTGCAGCGGGGTTGTGGTACTGGGTGACGTGGGCAGGGTGGGAATTCGCATCACAAGCAAAGCAATGATCACAGCCAGGTAGGATACACCGTTGATGGCAAAAGCTGGCGCTTCCCCCAGGGCGGCCACAATCACTCCGCCAATGGCGGGGCCGATGATGCGGGCGATGTTGAACAGTGTGGAATTCAAACTGATGGCATTCATCATATCGTTCTTGTCGTCATCCACCATCCTGACCACAAATGCCTGGCGGGCAGGCATGTCCAGCGCATTGCCAAACCCCAATAAAAAGGAGAGGGTGAGGATGTGCCAATACTGGATCAGTCCCAGCCAGGTGAGGACAGCCAACAGAATCGCCATTAACGCAAACCAGCTCTGGGTGAGGATAATGATCTTCCGGCGGGGAAATTGATCGACAACCACACCCATATAAAGAGAGATCAATAAAACAGGCAGAAAGCTGATAAAGGTGACCATCCCCAGGCTGGTCTGGGAACCAGTGATGCGGTATACCAGCCACTGGAGAGCAGTCGACTGCATCCAGATGCCGATCACAGAGATCAATTGTCCAAAGAAAAACAGGCGGAAATTCCGGTGGCGCAGCGCCCGGAAGCTATCCGTCAGGTTCAGGGATTCCCAAACTTTGGTCATGTTTACAACCGCGTCCTAAACTAGGCTGTTCTGATCAGCAACGGTGGCGTTCAGTCCTTTCAGCAAGCTTCAAATCATCAGACTGAGCCCAATCTTAACCGATTTAACGCCAGGCAACAAGTCACAACCTCTCTAGTAGTGATGAACATCCCCAAGGTCCGCAACGTGGAAACGCTGCCGCCCGATCACGATCAACTACAGCGGGCAGAAAATGATCTCCCCAGGGTGAACCCGCTATCCCCCAGAGCCGTCTTGATAACTGTGATTGCGTTTTGCCATCCCGACAATCCGGGTGAATCCCAACCGCTGGTAAAAAGCCACAAGTTGCTCATCGCAGACCAGGTCAATGGCATAGACCCTTTGCAGGCTTTCTTCCATGCGCCTGACAAGTTCAGTGCCGATTCCTAAGCCTTGATATGCAGGAAGCACTTCCAGCAGAGGAATGTAAGCGTGTAGAATCCCATCCGAAAGAGCGTTGATGAACCCCACACATCTCTCGCCATCCAGTGCCAACCAGACTTTGGTACTCGATCGAAGGATTTCCAGATGGCGAGGGGAATCAGGCGGGTTTGGCCAGCCTTCAAAGAACCCCTTTAAGGCTGCTGGTGCAATAGCATCCAGATTGTCAGTGTAATGGATATCCATATTCTTATTTTAATTCAATAAATACGCTTCGGCATCCCAGGTCCACTCCCTCTCCCGGACCTTTAGGAAACAATTAATCCCCAGGGATTTGATCTTCAAATTGAGCCTATAATATAAGCAGACATTCCCCTTGCCTGTTATCCATTCCTGCCCGATCAACAGGATGGGCACCTTCGGATCATGGACAAGAACGCTCTGGATCATCCCTGCCCTGATTGTGGGGGTGAAGTGAAGGAGATCTCTTATTTAGGCGGTACTTGTTATCTGTGCCCTGCCTGCCAGGTATAAACATATGAGCCCAAGTAGGATTGCCACTACAATTCTCTGCAAACATACCTTATACTGAACAGTGATTTCAGAGTAACCGGCAAGGTTTAATAAGAATAAAGGTTCAAAAAAAGCATGATCACATCTAAAGCACAGATCCGAAACCAGGCCAAGTCTCTCCTTAAATCCGTCCTGGAATCCATCCTGGGAAAGCGAATGAGAGTCCACCGGATCCCTTTGGGACCTATCCGGGGCAGGAAGATCTTTCTGTCTCCGCAGATTTCCCTGCGGATGTGGTTCGGGGTGGATGAACCCTGGATAGCCCGCTTGAGCCAGCAGCTGATCGATCCTGGCGATGTCATATATGACCTAGGGGCCCATGTTGGCTACACAACCGTGCTCTTCGCCCATCACCTGCAAGGGACCGGAGAGGTTCATGCTTTTGAAATCCTTCCTTCCACAGCTGGTCATTTGCAGAAAACAATCAACGCCAATGGCTTTCAGCATGTCACCATCCACGTGGTGGGTTTGGGGGCAGATAATGCTGTTTATAATCTCCCCATCGGACCCACAGCGATGACCAGCCTGCTGGCAAAGCAGCAAGAAGGCCAAAAAACCGAGCCTGGCAGGGTGGTCCGGCTGGATGATTACCGGCGGGAAAAGGATTTGCCTCCCCCTTCGTTGATCAAGATGGACATCGAAAGGGCTGAGATCGACTGCCTGCACGGCAGCCTGGGGTTGATCGGGGAATGCCGTCCGAAAATGATCATCGCTTTCCACTCCAAAGACCTGCTGCGAAAAGGGTATGACCTGCTGACCTCCCTTGATTACCAGCTATATGATCAGCACAGCCGACTGACCCCACAAGACATTGAGGACCTTCCCAGCCCTTTCAATAACAGCATTTTGTGCCTGCCAGATTAGATTCTCGCCAGGCCTCAGGGAAAGGGCCACACTTAAAACAGGATTTTCAAGAACAAGCGATGAAATTGATCAATCTCTCACCGAAACAATTGAAACTGGTCCTCAATATTTACCCACCCTATTTTGGGACGGGTATCAAAGTTGAGCACATCAGTGAGGATTGGAGAGAGCTCAAAGTATCGATGCGCCTCCGCTGGTACAACCGCAACGCTGTCGGCACCCACTTTGGAGGCAGTCTTTACGCTATGATCGACCCCCATCTGATGCTGCTTTTAATGCGGCTGCTGGGGAAGGAATATCTGGTCTGGGATCAGCGTGCCAGGGTTGAATTCATCAAAGCCAGCAAAGGGAAAGTCTGGGCTGTTTTTAAGATCACCGAAGATGACATCAGGGAAATCAAGAGAAATACCCAGAAGGGGGAAAAATACCTGGCGTCCTTTCCGGTGGAAATCAGGGATGAGGAAAATGAATTAGTAGCCAGGTCGGTCAAAGTGATCTATATCAGAAAAAACAATATCCAACACAATTTTCTATCCGGTGATTACCGAAGGGAATCATAATCTATGGGCATTCCAAAACACATCAAGGTCCTTTCCATCTTATTCTTCCTTAATGCAGCCCTAGCTTTGATCATTGGTGGGCTGACTTTCTTTTCATTCATACTCTCACCATCCCCAAACGGGAGCAACCTTGCTGATCTCTCAACCGCAGCATCTGGATTCACAATCGGCATGGCCATAAACATCCTCCTCACTGTGTTAGCCGTGACCTTGTTGATCCTTTTAGGTCTGAATCTCAGAAAGCTAAAACCCTGGGCTCGCACAGTTAGCCTGCTCTATGGCGCACTAACAATTGTCCTCAGCCTGCTCAACCTGCTAGCTGGAGATCATAACTTTTCCTACCACTTCCTGGTCCAGGTCTATGCTGTCTGGGTGCTAACAAGACCAGAGATCAAAGAAGCTTTTCTGTCGTAATACTTGTAGCATAATTCATCTCTCATCCAACCACGCGGTGATCGCTGTTTCCACAAGTCTGGTTATGCTGGTGCCCGATGATAAAGACCCTCAATTCCTGGTGATCACCTTTCAGTTTGTGGCAGCCATTTCAATGTATCCCATTTTAGGAGTTGCGTGTATTACTTTCTTCCTCTCCTGAACCCCGCTGATAGAGGTGATGCTATAATGGAAACAGTTCCCCATTCTAACTAAATTCTGTCCAAGGAGGTCCACTGATGTCAGCCACCGGCCAGGGTTTTACCCTCAGCGACGAGCACAAGATGATCCAAAAAGCCGCCCGGGATTTCGCCGAAAACGAAATCGAGCCCATTGCGGCTGAGTTTGATGAAAGCGGCGATTTTCCCCTGGAAACCATCAAAAAGATGGGCGAAATGGGATTCATGGGCATTGAAGTGCCCGAGGAATACGGCGGTGCCGGCATGGACACCCTGGCCTATGTCCTCGCTCTGGAGGAGATCTGCAAAGCGGATGCCTCCCACGGCACGATCATGTCGGTCAATAATTCCCTCTTCAATTACGGCCTGCTGATCTATGGCACAGAAGAACAAAAGCAAAGCTTTCTGGTCCCGGTCGCTTCCGGTGAGAAGATCGGGGCCTATTCCCTGACTGAACCCATGTCCGGTTCCGATGCCAGCACCATGCGCAGCCGGGCTGAGCTGGATGGGGATGCCTATGTCCTCAACGGTCGCAAATCCTGGGTTTCAGGAGGACCGGTAGCGGATTATGTGGTTGTGTTTATGGTCACTGACCCCGACGCCGGGCACAGGGGGATCACCTGCTTCCTGATCGATGCCTCCCAGCCCGGTTTTATTCGTGCTAAAAAGGAACCCAAGATGGGCATCCGAGCTTCAGCAACCAGTGAGCTGGTCTTTGAGGATTACCGCTGCCCAGTTGAAAACCGGTTGGGAGAGGAAGGAGAAGGATTCAAGATTGCCATGACCGTCCTGGATGCGGGTCGAATTGGGGTCGCCTCCCAGGCCCTGGGTATCTCTGAAGCAGCTTATGAAGCCAGTGTGGAATACGCTAAAGAGCGGGAAGCCTTCGGGAAGAAGATCGGCCAATTCCAGGGCATCAGCTTCAAACTTGCCGATATGAAAACTCGCATCGAGGCCTCGCGGTTATTGATCCACCAGGCAGCCTATGCCAAGGAGCGTTTTAAAACCACCGGCGAGCGATTTACCCTGGAAGCATCGATGGCGAAACTCTTCGCGTCAGAAACAGCCACTTTCTGCGCGGACGCCGCGGTCCAGATCCATGCTGGGATGGGGTATTCTAAAGAGCTGCCCATCGAACGCTACTACCGGGACGCCAAGATCACCGAGATTTATGAGGGCACTAGCGAAATCCAGCGTATGGTCATCGCCAGGATGGAGACCGGTCTCAGGTAGGGACCAACACTTTTAAAACTGATCAGCAAGCGATTGAACTATGCAGTGGAATCACAAACAGGACAACCCATTGCAGGAGAACACACGCCCAGTGGGCGTGATCCTGGTATTTTCTACCTTGATCCTTTTCAGTTTCTTTCAAATTCTGAAATTGAGCCGGGTGATCATTCGCTGGGATATACTTTCCTCACTTTCCTTGTCCATTCCTCCCCTTCTTCAAGCAGGCGAAGGACTGGTCTGGGCCTTGAGCGGACTCCTTCTCGCCTGGAGTACATGGAAAAGAAAAACCTGGGCCCCTGCTGGCATCCAGATCGCCAGTCTGATTTTCACACTGCTGTCCTGGATCAAACTCTGGCTGTTTGCTACTCCTGACCTGCTGCAGAATCGCTGGCCAGTGAATCTGGTATTGACTGTGATCGGGCTTGGCGCGCTGCTGGGCACACTCAACCTCAGATCAACTCGGTCATATTTTGGAATAAATACTGCTAAAATACCCTAACAAGGTGAAACGATGACCGAAAAACATAAAAACCCCAAAATACAAGAGCTTCGCGAGAAAAAAGAACGCGGCCGTCAGGGTGGTGGCCCTGAGAGGATCAAGAAACAGCATGGTAAAGGCCGTTTGACCGCCCGGGAAAGGATCGACCTGCTGATGGATAAGGGTTCCTTCCGGGAAGTTGACCCGTTCGTGGAGCACCGCACAACGGATTTTGGTATTGATAAGAACAAATACATGGGAGATTCCGTTATCACAGGTTGGGGTACCGTCAACGGCCGCCTGTTGTATGTCTTCTCCCAGGACTTCACAGTCTTTGGTGGCAGTTTGGGCGAGGTTCACGCTGAAAAAGTGGTCAAAGTCATGGACATGGCCCTCAAAAACGGCGCGCCGATCATTGGCATCAATGACTCTGGCGGCGCGCGTATTCAGGAGGGAGTGGTCTCCCTGGGTGGTTATGCGGATATCTTCCTGCGCAACACGCTGTGCTCTGGCGTGATTCCTCAGATCAGCGTGATCATGGGACCCTGCGCTGGGGGGGCAGTCTATTCCCCGGCGATCACTGATTTCATCTTCATGGTGCGGGGCTCCAGCTTTATGTTCATCACCGGTCCGGAAGTGGTGAAAACCGTTACCCACGAGGAAGTGACCTTTGAAGAATTGGGAGGCGCTGACGTTCATGCTGAGAAATCCGGTGTGTGCCACATCGCAGCTGATACCGAGGCCAATACGCTTTTCCTGGTGCGCAAATTGCTTTCCTATTTACCTCAAAACAACATGGAAGACCCTCCCATCGTGCCCACAGAGGACAGTCCTCTCCGCCGCGAACCCGCCTTGGACAGCATCATCCCGGATGACCCTTCAAAACCCTACGACATTAAAGATGTGATCTGCCTGCTGGTGGATGACAGTGAATTCTATGAAATCCAGGAAAAATTTGCCCCCAATATCGTAATTGGATTTGCCAGGCTGGGAGGCCACACAGTGGGTATAGTTGCCAATCAGCCAGCTTTCCTGGCGGGCGTATTAGACATTGATTCCTCTGAAAAAGCCGGACGCTTTGTCCGCTTTTGTGATTCCTTCAATATCCCCCTGCTTACCTTCGTCGATGTGCCAGGGTTCCTCCCCGGCATTGACCAGGAGCATGGTGGGATCATCCGGTCCGGGGCAAAATTGCTTTACGCCTTTTCAGAAGCCACCGTTCCAAAAATTACCCTGATCACCCGCAAGGCTTATGGCGGCGCCTATGACGTGATGAGCAGCAAACACATCCGGGGAGATATCAATCTGGCCTGGCCCAGCGCGGAGATCGCAGTCATGGGGCCAGAAGGTGCGGTGAACATCATCTTCCGCAAAGAGCTTGCCAAAGCCAAAAACCCTGATAAGAAACGAGCCGAACTGGTAAAAGAGTACCGCGAGAAATTTGCCAACCCCTACATCGCTGCTTCCAGGGGATATATTGATGACGTCATCGAACCCAGCACGACCCGGGCCCGCCTGATCAACGCCCTGGAAATGCTCAACAACAAACGGGATAAAAATCCGGGAAAGAAACACGGCAATATCCCCCTTTAACCCCAAAATATGTTTAAAAAGATACTGATCGCCAATCGAGGAGAAATAGCTGTCCGGATCACGCGCAGCTGCCGGGAGATGGGCATTGCCATCGCTGCCGTTTTCTCGGATGCTGACCGGCACAGCTTGCATGTCCGCTACGCGGACGAAGCCTATTACCTGGGATCATCTAAAGCCAGCGATTCCTATTTGCGCGCTGATAAGATCATCGACATTGCCCAGCAGTGTGGTGCTGATGCCATTCATCCTGGATATGGCTTCCTGGCGGAGCGGGCAGATTTCTCACAAGCCTGCCGGGACGCTGGAATCACCTTTATTGGTCCCAAACCATCCTCGATAGCCGCCATGGGTGATAAGCAGGTAGCCCGCAATACAGTCGCCGGAGCAGGCGTACCTGTGGTGCCCGGCACTGAAGGCCAGGGGGATCTCAGTGATCAAGAACTCCTGGAAATTGCCCCCCAGATCGGTTTTCCTTTACTGATCAAACCCAGCTCCGGGGGAGGAGGAAAAGGGATGCGGGAAGTGCAGGATCTAGAGGAAATGCCCAACCTGCTCAAGGCTTCCCGCAGGGAAGCCGAAGCCTCCTTTGGTGATGGCAACATTTACCTTGAAAAACTGATCCAGGGCGCCCGGCACATCGAGATCCAGATCCTGGCCGATCAACATGGGAATGTCATCCATCTCGGCGAAAGGGAATGCTCGATTCAGCGCCGCCATCAAAAACTACTGGAGGAAGCCCCCTCCCCTTTTATTGGTGATGACGAGAACCTGCGCCAGGAAATGGGAGAGGTGGCGGTTCAGGCTGCCAAGGCGGTTGATTATATCAACGCCGGCACCATTGAGTTCCTGGTTGACCAGGAGAGGAATTATTACTTTCTGGAAATGAACACCCGCCTGCAGGTGGAACACCCGGTCACAGAGGCGGTAACAGGCATAGATATTGTCAAGGAGCAAATTCGGATTGCGGCAGGGCAACCGCTATCCTATCAACAAGAACAGGTCAAGCTGCAGGGCTGGGCCATCGAATGCCGGGTCAACGCAGAAGATCCTTTCCGGGGATTCCTGCCTTCTACCGGTACGGTCTCCCAATCCTTGCTTCCGGCCGGCCCTGGCATTCGAGTTGATTCCGGGGTCTATTCCGGTTATCAGATCACACCATATTATGATGCCTTGATCGCCAAGGTCATTGTCCATGAAGAAACCCGGGAAAAGACCATCGCCCGCATGAAGCGGGCCCTAGAAGAATACCGGGTGATCGGTGTGCGAACCAATATCCCATTCCATCAAACCCTGCTGGAAAATCCTGCTTTTCTGAAAGGTGAGTTTGACACGCAATTTCTCCAGAATGAGAACCTGGAAGAGATCGGAAATAACCATGATAATGACCTCCCTGAAATAGCAGCCCTGGCTGCTGCAATGGCAACCTATCAAAATCATCAACACGCAGCTGTCTTCATCAATCCAGGAAAAAGTGATCTAAGTAATTGGAAACAAGCTGGCAGAAGGGAACAGACAGACCAATGAGCGGTGATATTTACTTCGCGACAATCCAGGGTACTGAATACGAGATCGAGATTACTTCTGAAACCAGCGTAACGGTTAACGGCAGACCACTCTCAATCGATTATCACCCCTTGAAACAGGGATTTTCGTGTTCTTTAATGGTTGACGGGAAATTATACGAACCGACCATTTACGAGGAAAATGGGGGCTGGGAAATCATCATCAAGGGCAGCCGTTTCAATGTCCAGATTGAAGATGAAAGGGAAAGGCGACTCCGTTTAGCCTCCGGCGGCGCTGCGCTCCACCAAGGACGCTTTACCTTAACCTCACCCATGCCCGGACTGGTGATCGATATCCCAGTTTCTGAAGGAGACCAGGTCACCAAAGGCGATGTCCTGGTGGTTCTGGAATCCATGAAAATGCAGAATGAACTCACCGCACCCAGGAATGGCACAGTGTCCCGAATTCAAGCCAAAGTGAACGATAACGTAGAGCGCCGGGAAAGTTTGTTGGTCCTGGATTAGGCGCTTCGTCCATCCTCTCTCCAGGCTTTGCTAACCTTATAAGAATGCCAGACCGTTCAGGACCTGGGCTTCATCAACCTTATTGGTTGAATCCACCACCAGGCGGTGGTAGTGATCCAACCCCATCTTTTCCCTGACTTGAACCAGCGTCTCGGCGCCCACAAGCCGCATCTGATTTGCCCCATCACGCAGGATCTCAGGGACCAGGTCCGGTTGGGCTGCAAAGCGCTTCCTCCGTCTGCGGTGAGGATCCAGAAAGCGATTGATCGCCCGGGCCAGCTTCTCCTTTACCTCCACATCTCCAACTTTCCCTCTCCGGTAGCGGTCTTTTAACGCCTGGACCTCTTCCGTATCAGCGTTGAACAGGTCGTGATAGATAAAAACCGGGTTGCCCTGCACGTCGCCAGGAATATCTGCCCGGATCCGTTTTGGATCGGTATACATCCCCATCACCTTGCGGTTCACCTCCTGCGGATCATCAGAGAGGAAAATCGCATTCCCCAGGCTTTTACTCATCTTGGCCTGGCCGTCGGTCCCAATCAAAGTGCCTTCCAATTCGATCTCAGGAACAGGAAACACCTCTCCATAGGCATGGTTGAAACGGCGGGCAATTTCCCGGGACAATTCGACATTGCCGCGGTTATCCGCTCCCACGGGCACCAGATGCGCCCGGGGCAGCAAGATATCTGCTGACATCAATACCGGATAGCCCAGTAAACCAAAAGGCAGGGTGGTCAAACCATCGGAGCGGGCCATTTCCTTTAACGAGGGTATGCGCTCCAGCCTGGGTTTGTTTACCAGCATGCCCAGCAGAGTGCTCAACTCGCTGATCTCAGGTATCGTACTTTGTAAGAAGATCGTGCTCCTCGCAGGATCGATGCCAGCTGCTAAATAATCCAGCACCATGTGGTGAATATATTGGTTCATGGCACTGATCTGTTCCTTCCCGGGACGGGTGGTCAGGGTGTGCAGGTCAGCGATTACAAAATAGCACTCATGGGATGATTGGTGTTTGACTCGGTTGCGCAAACTGCCTACATAATGCCCCAGGTGCAGCCGTCCTGTTGGTCGGTCTCCTGTCAATATTCTGTGCGTCATAAATCTCTCCTTTATAATCTCCGGGGTCCCATCAAACTCGGAGGTCAGAAATAAAAAAGCCCTCATCCACAAAGGGACGAGGGCATATTGCTCCCGTGGTGCCACCCAGCTTAGCCTGGCTTATGGTTAACCAAAAAAACCCGTCAGTGAAACAACGGGATTGCATTTCTGGCAGTCCTGAAGGCCAGCCTCACTCGATCAGATACGTCCTGATAAAACAGGATGATATCTTTTACCCTGATAACGGTGGCAGCTCCGGCTCAAGCTACTGGGGAAACTCCCGTTCGCTCTACGACTCCAAGGCCCATTCCACATCTTCACGCGGGTGAGACTCTCAGCAGGGCTCACTCTCTGTACCGCGGCATCCGATGTTTACTACTCCCCTTCACAGTCTTTAGATTTGCAGTTGATTGCCGTATGTTATACATTAAGGGGGTGATCTTGTCAAGTTAGCCCGGAGGCTTGTTTAATGGCCTCCATGACCTGCAAGTAATGGGTCTTTCGGACCTGACGCTGCCGCTCGGAAGGTAAATGCTCTTCGTGAAAGGCTAAAGTAGTCTTTTTTCCCTGAGGGATGACCCTGACCTGGATCGTCGTTGGCCTGTCATAGGCCGGGTCTAGCGGTTGGCGGGTTATCCGCCAGTGGGAACCTGGTTTAACTTTCCTAACTTCCCCGGTTGTTCCGTCCTTGAGTTGATAGACTGCCCCTTCTTGAAGCGGGAATGGTTCACCAGGACCAAGCCAAATCCGCAAACCAGCCGATGAAGTTAAGAATTCCCACAGCCATTGGCTGTTTCTATCCAAAGTCCGTCGAAGGCCGATCTGCCAACCAGTATTTTTTGTCAAACCAACAGGTTTTTTCTTATCAGCCATCAGATATCTTTTTCTATCTCCTCAACCCAAAAGATCCTACTGCTGCCCAGCAGGGAGATGGTGAGGGCAAAATCCAGTCCGGCGACAAAAAGCATAAAGAAGTAAACACCCTGGGAAAAATAGTCCAACAGGATCCCCGCAGTGATCATCACCGCCAGAGCCAGAAAGAAACCTGGGCGGAAGAACTGCCACAAATGGGGATCTTCCAGCATGCGAATGCGCTGGATGTTTTTTCGGCAGCTGCGGGCAAAAAGAGTCCGGGCTTGAAACACCCCCAGCAGTATGCCCAGGCCGATGAAAAGCCAATGCCAGGAGCTGGCTGGCCGCAGGGCGCGTGCTTGAGATAAGAGCGCTAATCCACTCCGAAAAAGCATAATGGCGCCGATATACCAAACGACTCCAGCCAGGATTACCAGGGTCTTTTTAGATGTTCGAAACAGCTTGCTCATCCCTGAATGATATCACTTCGAGATGGTTTTCGTAAATCACGAATCGGGGAAAAGATTGAGAAGAAAACACCTTCCAGGGTGGACGGTTGGAAGGCATCCTTTAATTAGGACCGGTTTAACTCACTTCCAGGGACTGACGCTCCAGATGGGGAGCAAAACATCGTACATACCCCTCCAGCACCTTCAGCTCTTCCCGGATCTGCTCCCGGGTGATACCAGGGGGACCATAGGTGGTAAAAACCACCTGGTCGGTATCGAGTTGGATCCGGGTGCGTTGATCCGGCCCATAAATGACCGATGAGATCACGCTTTGCTGATCACGGATGTACAGATCGCCTGCTTTAAGCGTCTGATTTGAGCCATCCAGGCGCTGGTAGACCTCCTCTCCCCGGGCAATATCGGCAGTGAGGGGTAATTCCAGGGCGGACAGATCATGGCCGGCGGTCAGCAGCCCTGTCTTCAGTTCCGCCATAAACATTGCTCCCACCAGGGCTGAAGGGGAATGAATGGGTTTCCCTTGATGGACTACAGATTCCAGTTGGAGCTGAACATGGTAAGTTTTTCGAAAACTCCGGTAAAAAGTGTCATAGGCTGAGAAGACAGGCAATTCCCGAATGGATGGTCTGTCTAATGCTCGATAACGAACGTTCAGATCCTGCACAAGTTGTTTTCTTGCCAATTCTAACGCTTTGTGGTCTGGTAAGTTGGGGACATTCACCACGCACAACAAGCCCACACTTGCCCCATCTGCTTCTTCCAGCCACCGATCGGATACCGTGAGCATATGCACTAGGCTGTCTCCTGATCGACAATCTCTTCGATGCTTCCTGCAACCTCCAAACCTCCACAGGAACCAACCCCCAGGTAGATGGTTTCCTGGCTATTCCCTTCCTGATCCAAACCGGTTAACTCCAATTCAATTACGGCTTTTAAACTCTCCAGGATTCTAGGAGTCATACCATCCAATTCAGGTGAGGACAACAAACCTCCCTGGCCCCTTTCGGCGGTGATCTTTAATTGATAGGCTGGATAGGTCCTGGCAGGGTCAGTCTGGGTTTTGCCAATCAACTTCCACACAACCTGATCATCATTCACAGTCAAACTTTGGATCTCAGATCCCAGGTAGGTCGTGAATCGGTACAATCGATCCTCAACAAGCAAGCCAACCAGAAAACCCCGGAACCATCCAGTCAACCAGGGTATAGTTGCCACAGAAGCAGTAAAAGACACACCACGATCCTGAAAATGGTTGCTCTGCATCCAGATATAGGCCCGGGGAAAGGTCTTGCCCCAATCCTTTTCAATGTACCCGCGGCCGCCGCTGAAATCGACCTGCTGATCCTGGATGATCAGATTGCCTTCAAGGCCATGGTCTAGGCTCAGGATACCGTGATAGGTCTGCATCAATGGCACAAATCGGTAGGGTCCCATAACGCCAGGGGAGTGCAATTTAACCGGCCAGGGATGGAGATTTCCAAGTCGGACCCGGCCCTGGATCTGCTGGGTCCCATCATTCAGGTTCAGGTTCAGTTTCTCATCGCTGAACATATTCCTGCCTATCTGGATCTCAAATTCAGTCCCCGATGCCTGGAATTCTTCCACCGGAAAACGGTGATAGGTCACCTGGCTGGTCATACCATCCAGAACCTGGACAAAGGCATGGCGCAATTCGGGGTCCGGGTGGTAAAACACGCCCGGAATCAACGCCCAACGGGCATTCCTGTCCGCTGAAATCAGCTTGTAATACCAGCCTTCAAAAAATTGTTGGTCCTGTCGTTTGCCATGGAAAACACCTGGTCGCCAGATTTTCATCAAACTATCCTTCGGGTCTTGTATGATTTCCTGGATCTGTTAGATCCAGTCTGTTTCCGCAATCGTCCGTTCTCCCCCGGCATCCCCGGTATTCAATGTACCCGCTGGTTCCAGCATCAATATTTGGCATTCCTGCTCTGCCGCCGGTTTATGTTCTACCCCCCTGGGAATGACACACAATTCTCCTGGCGTGAGATGCAGTTCGCCATCTTTGAGGTGGATGGTGAGCTCCCCTTCCACAACCAGGAAAACCTCATCCGTCTCTGGATGGCTGTGCCAGACAAATTCTCCCTGAATTTTGGCAATTTTCAAGTGATAGTCATTGAGCTGAGCAATGATTTTAGGGTCCCACTGATTTTTGATCAGGGAAAACTTATCGGACAGATTCACCACAATTATCATCAAATGCTCCTCTGCGAGTCATAGTCGGCAAGAGGGAAATTCAATTCTTCAGGGGGTATGGCTAATGGTCATCGATCGGCAGCTGCCACCCAGGCCATCCGCTGAGCAGATTTTAACGGTTACGGTGAGATCATGTCCTGTTGGATCGTTGTTGAACAAGGCATTGACATAATTTGATGCCCCTGGTGGGAGATTGGCCATTTCCCCTCCTGGCACGCATCCAGTATTATCTACAAATTTATTTTGCTGGTTCAGCTGGGGATTGGATCCCCCAGTGTGATCGGTAGCAGAGGTTTGCCAGGACTCCAGGGTAACGCTGCCGGTGTTGTTGATCCGGTATTGCAAAACGTGGAATCCGCCGCACAGGCCAATCTTGGCTTGATAGATGAATCCAAACTCAAAACCCGGTGTTGCCGTGGGTACTTGGGTAAAGACTGGCAGGGATTCATAGGATCCGGTCGGGGTGACATAACCGCCCCACAACCAACAGAATTCCGTGAGTTTATCCGGCCGCCGGATATACCAGTAATTACCCGAGGTATCAATGCCTACAGCTTCAGCCTCCTCGCCTTTGAGCAGGATGGTCAGCCGCTCAAAAGAAGTGCCCTGCCCGGTTCGACAATTGGTATTTTCAGACAGGAACACCTTGGCAGACCCGGATGAGGTGGGTGAATGGAATGGTGTTAGCGTGGTAGAGACTCCCGGAGTCTGAGTGCCAGTCAAACCCACATCCGTTCCCGCTGGAGGCTGATCAATTTCCAGGACTGCTACAGTCCCCGCGACACCGGTTTGCAAACCAGGATCGATTTGCTCCGGCAAGGTGATAGGCAGCGAGGTGGGTAGATTACAGGCCAAGCTGATTAAAACGATCAAAACAAACCCAACCAGTATGCGCTGCAATCGACCTTGATGCCAGCTTGAATTCTCCTTGTGTCTCATGGCTGCTCCTTGACTGAAGAGGCGTTGTGCAGGGCAGAAGCAAATTAGAGTTCTCTCAGGGTTTTTTCCAGCGCGAGAAATAGATTTTCAGGCAGTACAGCGTACGCCAATCCCATCCCATAGATAAACGACTGCAAGGCATCTTTGCTTTCAGTCCTCAAGATTGGTTCGTTGCCGCTGGAAACCACATAGTCATTTCCCGACATTTGGACTGATAAACCCCAATCAAGGCGGTTAGCCAGTGCAATACCGCCTTCCAGTTTGCCCCCGGGAAAATACCTTTCCAACAACAGCAAGTCATTCATAAGAGAACCTCCTGCTCATCATTATGATGCAACCTGTCGAGGTATATTCAACGCCGGGCTTCTCACATCCTATTGTACATTAAAGTACCTGCGCCAGAGCTTTACAAAATCCTCTGGCGCAGTCAACCCTTAAAGAAACTTATGCAAATCATTGGTCCTGGCAACCAGAGCGCCATCGCTGCCAGCTGCTTCGTGCATTTTCTTGAAACCAGCCATGATGTTCGGATTTGCTTGACCCAACGCACCCATATCCTGTTGGACCTTCTTGAGAAATTTGGGATAATTGATGGCGTTCTAAGACTTTGGTAGACCTCCGAGGTAACCTCCGAGGTGGACGGAACCTCCGAGATTACCTCGGAGGTTCTCAAAGGTGTTTCTATGTTTGATTTCCTGAGGATCGAGATCCAAATAATCGCGAAAACTTGAATAGAACCAGTCCTCAGGATCATCAACCAGTTCAGAGGCGACAGGATTGAGGTGAATATAGCCTATCAGGTGGCTTAAATAGTGATCCGATTCGATAGTTTTAGCTTGAAAAGCACCCTGGAACAATGGTCCCACGCGATTGTAGCGGAGATTGATTGTCTTGGTATAGGAGACAGATAACTTCATCATGGCCTTTGAGACCTCCGAGGTTACCTCCGAGGTAGGCGGGACCTCGGAGGTAACCTCGGAGGTCGTTCTGATGTAAATCAATAGATGATAGTGGTTGGGCATTAGGCAGTAGGCAATCAAATCAGCCAGGGGAAAGAGATAACGTTCAACATTGAATAAGAAAAAAAGGTAATTCCAATGCTCAAAAAAGACCTTCTTTCGGTTTACCCCTCGATTGTAAAGATGGTAATAGAAGCCAGGATCAAATGAAATCAAACGTCTGGGCATGGTTTCCCCCCTTTTAGAATGTTGAGACCTGTTTTCTCATTCTATCCCACAGCAGAAATCCCGTAAATACTTGCCTCATTTTGCTCTTGACAAGTCCCAGAACATGCTGTATTATATCGCACAACGATATATCGCATGCCGTTATAACGCTCAGCGTAATAAAAAGGATTACACATGGCACAAACCAGTACCGATAAACATTTACCCCTTACAGAGGCCACATTTTACATCCTGTTGGCCCTGGTCACGCCTAAACACGGCTATGCGGTGATGCAGGAAGCAGAAGAAGTCAGCCAGGGCACGATCCAATTGGCACCGGGCACAATTTACGGGGCACTGTCCTCTCTGGAAAAGAGCAAACTGATCACCATGGTAGGCACCGAAGGTCGCCGGAAGATCTATCAGGTGACCGAGCTGGGCAAGCACGTGCTGCGTGATCAGATCCACCGCTATCAGATCATGCTGGAAAACTCAGTTAATGAAAGCGATTTATGGGCAGCGAACACAACCGAAGAAGGAGTTTCTTAACAATGAAGAAGATCAGAAAATATAAATGGTTCTGGGCCTGGCAGGACGAAAAAGAAGAAGCCTGGCTGAGCGAGATGGCCAAACAAGGATTGCACCTGGAGTCTCTTCCCTTCCCTGGGATATACGAATTCAGAAAAGGAGATCCAGGGGATTATATATACCGGCTGGACTTCCAATCCCTGCAAGGCAAGGACCGCGAGTCCTATTTGCAGCTCTTCGATGATGCCGGCTGGGAACACATCGGGGACATGGGCGGCTGGGTCTATTTCCGCCACCTTGTTAATGGAAGTGAGATCCCGGATATTTACAGCGACCTGGAATCGAAAATAGGAAAATATCAAAGGATCCTGGTCGCTTTAGCTATTTTTCTACCAATCATGATATTTCTAACCCATGATTCTGAAGGAGTTACCCGTTTTGGTTCTTGGTTCATCATCGTAGAGTTATTACAAGCCATTCTGTATTTGTTATGGGCATTTGCTATGGTTAGACTATTTCTCAGGATAAACACCTTGAAAAAGAAAAATAATGAATCCTCTTAATGAAACTAACCTACTGGCCATACGATGAAAACCTGAAGAGCGATGGAAAGCCTATAGACTCCCCAGTCAAATGTTCATAAATAAAAACCTTAATATAATCTTGGCTTTAAGGTTCCCTCGTTGCAGCTGCTCATCCCCCGTGATAGAATACCAAGACACAAAGATGAAAGGGAATTGTCAGTTATGCCAAATATGATCGAAGTGGTCATCGACAGCATCCGGGTCAGTTTAATGTCACAACAACGTGTTGTGATTCTAAAGGAACTCAACTCGGACCGCTACCTGCCCATCATGGTAGGCATTTACGAGGCCGAACATCTTACACTGGCCTTACAGGATGTGGAAGTGGCCCGACCTCTTACCTATGATCTCTTCGTAAACATTCTGGACACACTGAACGCGGAACTCTCTCATGTTGAAGTGGTCGCCCTTAACGAGGAAACCTACTTCGGCAATCTTGTCATCTCAATCAGCGGCACCCTGCACAATATCGATTCTCGTCCTTCTGATGCCATGAACCTGGCCATCCGAATGGGTGCTCCGATCTTCGTTGCTGAAGAGGTCCTGGATGAAGCCGGCCTGATTCCCGAGGAGGACCTTGCTGAGACAACCTCGCAGGGAGAAGTGGATAGTGAGCGTCTGTCTGTCTTTGAAAATTACCTGGAACAAATCACCCCTGATCCTCCCGAGGAAGAATCAGACGAGGATGAAAACAACCAGAATTGATCAACCTCTGCAAGCGCATCCAAGCCTGCTGAAGACCAAAATAGCATCCCTATTCAACAAACAAAACCCTAACCATGACTGAAGCCATAGATTTTCAAGCCGCTCCTGAAACCTCTGGACCCCAGATGGTCCCTCACAGCAGGGAAGCAGAAGAAGCTGTGATCGGTGCAGTACTCATCAACCCCGAAGCTTATTACGACGTAGCGCAGTTCCTACAGGCAGATGATTTTTATATCCACCGCAATCGATGGATCTGGGAAACATTTGTCACCCTGCACGATCGCAATGAAGCCATCGACATCGTCACTGTCACAGAAGAGCTGGATCAGAATGGCCACCTGGCGGATATTGGCGGAGCTGCTTACATCACCAAACTGATCAACAATGTCCCCTCCTCTCTTCACGCCGAAGCCTATGGCCATCGCGTTGAAGAAACCGCAATTCGACGGCGCATGATCTCCGCCGCCAACGACATTGCCCGGCTGGCGTATGAAGAAAATCTCAGCCTTGATACAGTGATGGATGGCTCAGAAAAAGCCGTTTTTAACGTCAGTGAACGCCGGCTGACGCGGGACCTTGAACCTATCCGATCCGTATTGAGCGACTACTTTGACCGCATTGAGGAATTATCCCAGCGGGATGATGCCCTGGTTGGTGTGCCGACAGGTTTCTTTGATATTGACCGGATGCTAGGCGGACTGCAACCCTCGGACTTGTTGATTATCGCCGGCCGGCCAGGTATGGGCAAAACCGGCTTTCTGCTATCTGCGGTCAAGAACGCGGCCCTGATCCACAAGAAACATGTGGCTGTCTTTTCCCTGGAGATGAGCAATGAGCAGCTAGTGCAGCGCCTGATCGCCCAGGAAACCGGTATCAATTCCACCAAACTTCGATCAGGACAGCTGACCCCGGACGAATGGTTGCTCTTCACCCAGGCCATTGAGGTGCTGACTGATACCCATATCTTCCTCGATGACACCCCGGCCCTGACCCCCTTGCAGCTGCGGACCAAATGCCGCAGACTGCACCTGGAATACAAACTGGATTTGATCGTGGTCGATTATCTGCAGCTGATGACCGGCGATCTAAGATCCAGCAACCGGGTTCAGGAGGTCTCTGACATCTCTCGAAATCTAAAGATCCTGGCCCGCGAATTGAACGTACCTGTCCTGGCTGCTGCCCAGCTTTCCCGCGCTGTGGAACAGCGCTCAGATAAGCGCCCAGTGCTCTCAGACTTGAGAGAGTCCGGCAGCCTGGAGCAAGACGCGGATATTGTGATGTTCATTTACCGCCCGGAAGTCTATGAGGAAGACACTGCTTTCAAGAACCTGGCGGAAATCATCGTATCCAAGCACAGAAATGGCCCCACTGGCGATGTACAGTTGGTATTTCGCAAAGGACTGGCTAAATTTGAAAACGCAGCCACCCGTGATATTGACCTCTCTCAGGTAACCTGATGACATTCAAAGGTTTTCCTCCCGGAAAGATCTCCACCACCCAGATTCCTTCCCAATTTTTCAAGGATCTGCTGCCCCAGATCGATGATCTGAGTGAGCTCAAGATCACGCTTTATGCCCTGTGGCAGATCACGCGCCTGGAGGGAGAGATCCGTTATCTCAAAGAAGAGAGCTTCACCAGCGATCCTGATTTCATGGCGGGCATGGGCGCCACGCCCGCCGCCCAACTGGCTGCAGTCCAGGCCGGGCTGGAGCGGGCGGTGAACCGCGGCACCCTGCTCAAGACCGCCGTTCCTGATGGGGAGGATCAGCTGGACCTCTATTTCTTTAACTCCCCCCGAGGGCAGGCCGCGGTTCAATCCGTCGCAGACGGATCGTGGCGCCCCTCAGACGGCGATCTACGCACACCGACATTAAGCATGGAACAACCCAATATCTTCCAGCTTTACGAGGAGAACATCGGCCCCCTCACTCCGCTGATCGCGGACACACTCCGGGGTGCAGAAAAAGAGTTCCCCGAAAACTGGATCCGGCAAGCTGTAAGCATTGCCGTGAGCAACAATGTCAGAAAATGGAATTATATCGAAGCCATTTTACGCAGCTGGCAGGACGGTGGAAGAGATGAAAGACAAGATCGAGGACATACTAAAAAAGACCGCCAAGGATATCTCGATGACGAATTCGCAGAGTTCATCGAAGAGTAGTGGGGACGCCTACCCTGGAGATCCGCAATGTGAGATCTGCGGCGGAGTAGGATATATTCGTCAGGATCTGCCCCTGGATCATCCAGATTTCGGGAAAATGCAAATCTGTGTCTGCAGGGCGGGTCAGCTGAAAAAACAAGCCCGCGACGGCCTGTACAAAATGAGCAACCTGGAAGAGCTGGCCCATCTAACCTTCGAAAACTTCAAACCCCGGGGGCAGATCGGACTCGGACCCGCCCAAGCTGCTTCCCTAGAGCGGGCCTATAACCATGCCCAGCAATTTGCCCACTCGCTTGATGGCTGGTTGGTACTGCAGGGCCCCTATGGATGCGGCAAAACCCACCTGGCCGCTGCCGTAGCCAATACAGTAGTCGATATTGGGGTTCACACTCTGTTCCTGACCGTTCCCGACCTATTGGACAGCCTGCGCTTTTCTTATAATGACCCCGAATCCACCTTTGAGGATCGGTTTGAGGAGATTCGGCGCTCTCCCCTGTTGGTCATGGATGATTTCGGAACCGAAAACGCCACCAATTGGGCCCAGGAAAAGCTCTTTCAAATCCTCAATTACCGCTACATCAATAACCTTCCCCTGTTGATCACCACCAACCTATCCCTGAATCAGCTCGAGGGCCGTATTCGCTCCCGGCTGCAAGATCCGGAGCTGGTGACCAATGTCAAGATCCTCGCCCCAGATTACCGGCGGCCAATGGATGACACCGGCCATTCTGAGCTCTCATCTCTAGGACTGTTAGGGGAACTGAGCTTTGGGAATTTTTCATTGCGCAAAGAGGAAAACCTCGAAAAGGAAGAGAAAGCGAAGCTGGAAAGCGCCTTCAAAGCCGCCCAGCAATTCGCTGAAAAACCCCAGGGCTGGTTGGTACTGCAGGGTGGTTATGCCAGCGGCAAGACCCACCTGGCAGCGGCTATCGCCAATTACCGCTCAGCGGAAGGAGTGCCGCCATTGTTTATCATGGTGCCTGACCTGATGGACCACCTGCGCTCCACGTTCAACCCGGACAGCAAAGTCAGTTATGATCGCCGCTTCGACGAGATCAAGACCTCTCCGTTATTGGTCCTGGACGATCTGGGCACAGAATCCATGACACCCTGGGTGAAGGAAAAGCTTTACCAACTCTTCAACTATCGCTACAACGCCGGGCTTCCCACCGTGATCACCACCACCGACAAACTGAGCGATGTTGATCCTCGCATCCGTAGCCGCATGCTGGATAGGCGAATCTGCCGCATTTTTGCCATTACCGCCCCACCCTACCGCGGTGGAAGGTAATCAACACATTATTACTTCTAAAAAAAATATCTTCAACCATCCCGTTGAGGAATTAATATTCCTCTTATCCATGGTTGGGTGATTTTTGCTACAATAACATTAGGCTTGATTAAAATGCAAAGGAGAAACAATGGCTAAAAAGAACGTGCTCGTCAAGAGTGACCTTCGAAAGAGTTTACCAGATGCAGCTGCCTTCCTGCGGGAACTGGCTGATAAGATCGAAACCGGTCAGGTCACATTGGTACAGGATGGAAATGATGTGGTGATAGACCTCCCTGAAACCATAAGTTTCGAGCTGGAATATTACGAACAACCCAAAAAACAGGGGCTGAAAAAACAACTGGAAATTGAACTGGAATGGAAAGAAGGCGGCAGAAAACACAAATCGGTTTCCTTGAAATAGAATTTTGCCATCCAAACCTGAAGCGCCGCCCTCCAGGCGGCGTTTTCTTGTTAACGAGATGCTCGCCTTGCGGTATACTAAACACAGCAACACTTATGGAGAAAACTATGAACACGAAAAGTTATCCCCTGGCCAGACCCCATCCATGGCACGGGCTTGATGTGGGTCCGAATCCTCCCTCAGTTGTCTATGCCTTTGTGGAAATCACCCCATTCGACCTGGTCAAGTATGAGCTCGACAAAGAGACCGGATATCTTATGGTTGATCGACCGCAAGACACCTCTTCGCTGCCGCCCGCGCTATACGGCATCATCCCCAAAACCTACTGTGACGATGGCGTGGCTGCCCTGATGCAAGGCGCTGACCGGGGGGACCAGGACCCCCTGGACATTGTTGTCTTGAGCGAGCGCTCCATTTCCCGGGGAGATGTACTCTTACGGGCTCATGTAGTAGGGGGAATCCCCACCCTGGACCACGGACATGCAGATGATAAGATAATCGCCGTGCTTGAGGATGACGCCTTATGGGGAGGCATCACCGATATATCAGAACTTCCCCAGGGATTGATCACCCGCCTGCAGCACTATTTCGCAACCTACAAAACCCAGCCTAACGAGCTCTCCGAAGTTGTGGTCGGCAACCTTTATAATGCAGCCCATGCTAAAAAGGTCATCACCACAGCCATGGAGGACTATCAAAAGACCTTTTCCTGATCCCTGATGAAGGGCAATGGACTGCAAGATATTTCACCTGTGAACAGGCCGCTTGCCAAGGCTGGTAAGTATTACACCCGCCTGGCTCCCTGGTATGATCTCCTGGCATCCAGCGAAAAGAAATTCGTCAAGAAAGGGTTGGATCTCTTAGCTCCTCAACCTGATGAAAAAATCCTTGAGATTGGTTTTGGCACTGGGTTTGCCCAGAGCAAGATCATCCCTGCCCTGCATGAGGGGGTCAGCATTGCCGTAGATATATCCCCCGGCATGGCTCGTCAGGCAGATAAGAAATTACGGAATGCTGGCCTGGGGGATCGATCCAAACTGGTCTGCAGTGACTCTCTCCCCCTTCCCTTTCGATCTGATATCTATGACGCTGCCTTTTCCAGCTTCACGCTGGAGCTGTTCGACACACCCCAGATCCCGATCTTGCTGAATGAATGCCGCCGGGTCTTGAAACCCGGAGGGCGATTGGTGATCGTTTCCCTCTCCAAGGATCAACCGTTGGGAGCCATGGGGCAGCTGTATGAAGCCTTCCACAATCTTTTCCCGACTCTCGCAGACTGCCGTCCCATCCCTGTCCGCCGCTTGCTGGAAAGCAATGGGTTCCAGGTCAACAATTTCACCATCACCAAAATGTGGGGGCTGATGGTTTCTTTGGCAGAAGCGAACCCGCGAGATACAGTTTGAGTCTGACTCTCAAGGATTCATGCCAGCTAAATGATGATCTCCATTTCTCTTTCCATAGACCCGGAAAAATTCCCCGGAGTCACTAGATTTCTACAAACACCCCTTTGGGAATCAGGCTAGCAAGATATAATTACTCCTATGTCAAATACCGGGTTGTTTGATGAAAAATCCCTCGAGGAAATGCTCTTCGACCGCATGCCCATGGGTATTGCTGTGCTCGATACCTCATTCAATATCCAACGCTACAATCCTACCTGGAGTGAGTTTTCCGCTCGCTATGCACCTGCTTCAGGTGCTCCACTGACAGAAGGTGTGAATTATTTCGAACACCTACCTGGCACAGAACCGGTCATTCTGCCCCTCTTCAAAAAAGTCCTTGAGGGAGAAACTGTCCGGCAGGATAACTTGCGTCTGGAGACAGGGGAAAATGTCACCTATTGGGATGTGGTTCTTGCTCCCCTCACTGATCAGCAAAGAATCAGCGGTATTCTAAATGTGGCGGTAGACGTCACACAACGCATGGAAAGTCAGCTGCACCTCGAAGAGAGAGTTGAAAAGCGGACCCGTGAACTTGACCGCAGGAGGGAAATAGCCGAAAGTTTGCGGGATATCATCGGCATGATCAATGCCAACCTGCCACTGGATACCTTTCTGGAACGTAGCGTCAAGTTGGCAACTGAGCAGCTGGAAGCAAAGGCTTGTGTTTTGCATCGATTCGATCTCCCGAATCAAACCATTACCAATCTGGCAGGATATAACGTGGATGATATTTTTACTAAGGGCACAACCGTTTCTTTTTCCGAACTCAAAGAGCGCGGAGCAGAAGCATATGTGCAGGCGACCATCGATAAAAAGCCTACCTACAACAATTATCCACCCCTACCAGAACGCGTGGATCAGATTCGGCGCGACCCTGATATCCCAGATGAGTTGAAGCCATCCCGGATAACCCTTCGCCAGCGATTTGCCGGCGTTTTATCCATACCGCTATTCATCCGAAATGAGATTTATGGAGGAATGGTTTTTTATTACACAGAACCCCAGGACTTTTCCCAGGACCAGATCGAATTAGGATTGACCTTTGCCGAGCAGGTCAGCCTGGCCATAGAAAACGCTCGTCTGTTTGAACAAACTGAAGAAACTGCAGTGATGGCGGAAAGGAACCGGCTGGCCCGGGACCTGCATGATGCTGTAACCCAGACCCTGTTTTCTTCCAGTTTGATCGCAGAAGTACTGCCCAGGATCTGGGAAAACGACCAGATGGAAGGACAAAAACGATTGGAAGAGCTGCGCCAGCTCACCCGGGGAGCACTATCAGAGATGCGCACGCTTTTATTGGAGCTGCGGCCTGCAGCCCTGGCAGATGCTGACCTGAAAGTTTTGATCTCCCATCTGATCAACGCATTCACTGCCCGGACACGTTTGCAGGTCAATTATCAGGAAGACTTCAGAGATAACCCCCCATTAGAAATAAAGGAAATGATCTACAGGATTACCCAGGAAGGATTAAATAACATTGCCAAACATGCCAACGCCAGCCAAGTTTACCTGGAATTGGTATCCTGGACTCATTTTGCTCGTCTGGCACTCCATGATGACGGGGTGGGATTTGACACTAAAGATCAGGCCCGGGAAGGCTTGGGGTTGGGAATCATGCAGGAAAGAGCAAAAAACCTTGGAGCAGAAATAACGGTCAACAGCAAAATTGGTCAGGGCACAGAGATCACTTTGGTATGGGAGAAAGCAGAAGAGGAGGAAAAAATTAATGCCTGAAAAAGACAAGATCCGTGTGATGCTGGTCGATGATCACGCTGTTGTTCGCAGCGGACTAGCAGCTTTTATATTAGCTTACAATGATCTTGAACTGGTAGGGGAGGCTTCTAGCGGGCAGGAAGCCATTGATGTTTGTGAAAGGAATAAACCTGATGTGATCTTGATGGATATGGTCATGCCAGGCATGGATGGCGCAGAAGCCACTGGCCTGATCCGGCACCAGTGCCCCCGGGTGCAAGTCATTGCCCTGACCAGCTTTAAGGAGCAGGACCTGGTAGAAGGTGCCATCAAAGCGGGTGCCATCAGCTACCTTCTCAAGGATGTTTCAGCGGATGAATTAGCTGAAGCCATTCGAGCTGCTGCAGCAGGCACATCGACGCTAGCGCCAGAAGCAGCCCAGGCACTGATCGAGGCCACCCGCAAACCGGAAACCAGGCCAGGCAGTGACCTGACAGACCGCGAGCGTGAAGTCTTGAGTTTGATGATCGAAGGTATGCACAATAAGCAAATTGCCTCAGCATTAGTGGTCAGTGTCTCAACGGTGAAATTCCATGTCAGCAGCATCCTGGCCAAGCTGGGAGCATCCAGCCGCACCGAAGCTGTCTCATATGCCTTGAAAAACAATATGTTAGATTGAAAATTTCAGCTCCTAAACCTGGTCAAACGACCAGGATGAAAACTCTCCAGGCAGATGATGTGCCTGGAGAGTTTTTGGTGGAAAATAGATCCAGCTTGCATTGCAACAGGGAGCAGTTTATGGATGAGATCAAAGTATTCTTAGCGGACGGAGAAACCCATGTCCGCCAGGCCCTCCGCCTCAGTTTGGATCACCTGCAGGGAATCTCTGTCTCTGGAGAAGCCCGGGGTGCTGAAAGCTTGCTGGCCCAAATTGGGCAAGACCCACCAGATGTGCTGCTGTTAGACTGGGAGCTGCCTGGGATGTATCCGCAAAGGATGCTGCCTGTGATCAGGCGGTTCTGTCCCGAAACCAAAGTCCTTGCCACCGTGCTGCAATCCAAACAAGGAAAACTTGCCCTGGCCCATGGGGTTGACACTTATCTGCTTAAGGGTTCATCCCCGGACGATTTTGTGAAGGCATTAAAAACCTACCTTGAGATTCCCTGACAGGTCCGGAGATACTGGAAAACAGATCCACCTCAAAAAAAAGGAGAAAAGAATGGAAGACAAGAAAATATTCGGCTGGATGATCATTATCGGTGCTGCTATTCTGGTGTCAGGGGCAATCATATTTTCCCTGATTTAATCTTAAGGAACTTAATACTTTATCAAATGAGTACAACTATGAAAAATAAAATCAGAAACCATCAAAACAATTACAATCATACAACCATAACAAGGAGATCCAGGATGAACACTAAAGCAAAATTACCCAACGCCAGAAAAGCAACCTTACCTCGCAGTCTGTTTTCTATCGGCATGATCCTCTGTTTACTGGCCCTGCCACTGGTTGGTTGTTCCGTAACAGATCAACCTGAGGATGAAATGAACACGGGGCAGGAATTCTCAATCGATCTATCAACAACCGAGGACCAGCTCCAGGCCGAGCTGATCGTCAGCAACCCTGGGGACACTGAATTCCCTGGAGATAATGAGTTTGAAGGGATGTCCAAGCTTTGGAATCAAACCGGGGAAGAATCCAGAGCAACCTCAGACTCCTATATACTAGAACCGATTGCGGCAGGGGAGTCCAGAGTGGTAACCACCCTTAATTTAGAGCTTGAGCCTGGTGTCTACTTTATGGCCTGGGGTGACCCCCAATACGGCGGTGTATTGACCACCTTTGTCCTTGAAAACATGCTCTCTGGAGCGCCAGAAGTGGTCAGGTCGTTCTCTTTCCAGACCGAAGCTGCTGATTACGGGTCGAATATCAGCAATGCCGGGATGATAAAATCCTTCTCGCAAGCAGAAGACGGCAGCATCATCATCACAGGCGAGACCCCTATCCCCGATCAGAACTGCGTTTTCCCGCTGCTGTATTCCCAGGAAGGCCTGGTGGATAGTTTTCCAGCAGGGGAGTGCGCCCAGGTCGCAGAAGGGCAGTGGCTGTTGGAAGTGACAGCTCCTCCCGGAAGCGGGGGAATCCAGCTTGTCGAGGGTGAAAACTATCATGTGATCGTTTTCAGCGATGATCTCAATATCGCCCCCTCGGAACCCTTTGAGGTCTTGATCTCACCACCAGCACAAGAATAATCATTCCAGGGAGAAACATGCCTACCATAGAATTCGCGGATTTATCAATTCACTATAAGAAAACTGGACAAGGTGAACCCTTGCTCATTTTTCCCGATAATCTGCTTGCAGCTGGCGCGTATGAAAAAGAGATCGCCAATTTTGCAGATCATTTCCAGGTGTTGGTTTTTGATTGTCCCGGCACTGGCAAATCGGACCGTAAAAACCTTTACCAGGACGAAATTGAGTATGATTACTGGGGTTTCAGGGCTGATTTGGCTTGCCATCTACTCCTGGAATTGGGAATTGATACCTGTTACGCACTAGGTGCTGGAGGAGGGGCATTGGCTGTAATGCAGTTTGCTGGCAAGCAGGCTCCCCAGCACAAAATAAGCCTCCGAGGATTGATCGCGGACAGCTTTTTAGCTGATTGGGATCAAAGGAAGCTGCATCGCTACCTGGATGTGAGAGAACATTACAAGGTCCGCAATGGTCAACTTCTGGAAAACATCCATGGAGAGGACTGGAACGATGTTGTAGCCCAGGATACAGATTGGCTGCGCAGGATCGCTGACCGGGGCGGTTACCAGGTCACAGATCAGGTCCTGAATGGGATCTCCTGTCCCGCACTGCTGACCGGCCACCTAGAGGATCATACACTTCCCGGTCTTGCAGAGGAATACGCTCGCATCAGCAGCCTGATTCCTGATTGCAGTATTTATCTTTCCAGCCGGTCCAATCACCCCTACATTGAAAGGCCCTTCATGTGGTCAGACCCGGAAACTTTCCAGTTAATGGCAAACCGATTTCTCCACAAGATCTGCTGAGTAGAGACAGGATTGCCTGCTTGACAAACATAAAATATCCGCCGAATTGGCGGATATTTTATGTTCATATGGGAGCTCGAAATCCGATCTTTTCCGCTAGAACAACCTCGGAGGTAACCTCGGAGGTTCCATCAACCTCGGAGGCTACCTCGGAGGCTACCTCGGAGGTCCCCCATCTGAAAAAGCCCCCTAAAATCCCCCCCTCATCGAGAGAAAATCCAACCTTCAAGATCTCGGAGGTAACCTCGGAGGTACCGCCAACCTCGGAGGTTACCTCGGAGGTCTCACCCAAGTCTTGCCCAAAGAAAAAATCCGCCATTCCGGCGGATTTTTTGTGCCCCCACGGAGATTCGAACTCCGGTCTTGACCTTGAAAGGGTCATGTCCTGGTCCCCTAGACGATGGGGGCAAATACTGATTTGTTAAGGTAACGGGGAAAATTTTACCATCCACTTTTTATCAGGTCAACCCTAGTGGTATACCTGGCAAAGAAGAGTCTTCGTCCTCTCTCCTCAAGCTGTGGGCGAAGGTAGCTATGTGTTTGCGGTTGATCAGCATGGCATCGCTTCTGATTTCCAGCTCAGGATAGATGATCGACCGCACTGTCCCTTCGAAGATAGGCAGATACTCCCAGGTCCCTCCGGACATTAAGGCGGTAAAGTCAAACCGGCCAGGCCACTCCAGGACCCCCTCATACTCGTAGGTTGAGTCGGTAATGGCAATGTTGAAGACATTGACTTTCTCATATCCAGCCCTTGTGATCCCTTTGGGGCCGATATCCTGGCGCCGTTTGACGCTGGCGCTATGTACCTGCGCTTTCACCAGGCGCAGATCCGGCAGGCGCTGAACCAGGAAATCCGGGTCCCGGATCCGCCCCAAACTGGCATCCATAATGTTCATGAACTCACTGGTTGGGTCAGACAACAGCCCGTTAAGGCCGGAGTTGCTTACTTTAACAGTGCCGGCAATCCGGTAACTGGTCGTCAAGACATGAATCGGGATTATGCGTTTGGTGAGAGCTCGTTGTGCCATGCCATACTCCCTGGTCCGGTTCTCCATACTCAGAACCCAAAATAACACCTCTTCATAGGAGGTGCAGCAATTTTCATCTGTGCCGGAAAATAATCAGAAAAAACTGGTAACAGATGAATCAACCATTGACAACCAATAAATTAGAAGAATTCCAGCAGATCGTCGCTTCCCGATCTGCGAATTCGTCCAAGCCCATGTCAATCAGAAGCCAGGACAGGGTTAGCGCCGTTGACTAACCCCCACGAAGTGGGAGGCCAATACACCAAAAGGGCTTCTCCAACCACATTTTCCATGGGGACCATACCCCAGTTATGGGAGTCAGATGAATTATTCCGGTTATCACCGAGGACAAAGAGCTCATTTTCCTGGACGATCCATTCACCTTCGTACTTCGGATCCATCTTCAAATAGGGTTCTGTCAGGGCCACATCATTCACAAATACCTGGCCGTTTTCAATCTTGATTTCCTCGCCAGGCAGGCCGATCACCCGCTTGATGTATTCCTGGGTGATGTTGCGGGGAAAATCAAACACCACCACATCCCCTCGCTCCGGTTCCCCAATCTTATAGTTTATTTTGCTGACGATCACAAATTCACCATGGTGAAGATTGGGCTCCATGCTGGAACCGTCAATCCGTATCCGGGCAGAAACCGCGTTGATCAGGAAAAAAAGCACAACTGACAACAGCAGTGTCTCCAGGATATCCACCAGAATGCCCATTAGATTGGGCCGCTCTGGCCGGGGATCCTCCATGTCGATAGGAATGGTATCCAATTCACCTGTCATCTGTATCTCAACGCCTTTTGATGTGTGTCAGATTATATAATTCAACCCCTCTGGAGGCAAGGGGCAGTATGGCACTCGAAAATGGGGTTTGCTGATCCTGAAGGAAGGAAGAAGGGTCTTAGAGGTCAACTCTTCCGCAGGAAGATCTTGATTGGGGTTCCTAAAAATGGTTCATGCTCACGAATCTGGTTCTCGATATAGCGTAAATAAGTAAAATGCGCCAGGGAGGGGTCATTCACATGCAGTAAAAAAGTTGGCGGGTCATTGCGTATTTGAGACGCATAGTAGATCTTGAAATGCCTGCCTGCCTTGGACGGCGAAGGGTGTTTGTCTTGCGCATTTTGTACGATCCTGTTCACTTGTGAGGTGGGCAGTCTCACCATCCGTTCTCGCTGAACCTCCAACGCCAGATCCAGGATCTTGTTCACGCGCTTTCCAGTCTTTGCTGACGTGAATAGAAGGGGCACGTAATCCATAAAATTCAACTCGTACCGGACATATCCCGTGAATTCGGCCATGGTGTGGGTGTCCTTTTCGATCAGGTCCCATTTATTGATGATCACGATCACGCTTTTCCATTCATCCAGGATATACCCCGCAACATGAGTGTCCTGGGATTTGATGCCTTCAAAAGCATCCACAACCAGCAGGGCGACATCAGCGCGCTCAATAGCCTTCATCGCCCGCAGCACACTGTATTTTTCTACGCCAGGTTCGACACGGCCCCGTTTCCGGATGCCTGCTGTGTCGATGATGGTGATGGGTACATCTTGATAGACCAATTTGGTGTCTATTGAATCCCGGGTAGTGCCTGGAATACTGCTGACAATGACCCGTTCTTCTCCAATGATCCTATTAAGCAGGCTTGACTTCCCTACATTGGGTTTTCCCACAATAGCGATTTTTACCGAGGTGTCACTCTCTTCTTCACCCCCCTCAGGGAGAGCTTCCACCAGAGCATCCAGCATATCTCCCGTCCCGGTCCCATGCAGGGCAGAGACAACATGGATCTCCTTGAAGCCAAGCTCATAGAATTGGACTGCGTTTTGTCGAGTTTGCTGATTCTCACATTTATTGACAACCAACAGGATGGGTGGAAAAGGGTTCCCCGCAACCATTTTTTGAGATTTCCGGAGCGATTCAGTGATTTCTCTGTCTGCAGGCGTTAACCCAGATTGGCCATCTACCACAAAAAGGATAGCATCAGCCTCCTGAATGGCGATTTCTGCCTGCAGTCGGATTTCTTCAATGAATTGATGGGAGCCGATGGAAAGCGGAGCTTGGTTTTTGCCGGGCCCTACATGGGTGGGATCCAGCCCACCGGTGTCAACGATATCAAAAACCGCCCCGGTCCATTCCACTTCCGTGGTTAACCGGTCCCGGGTGGTACCAGGAATATCATCGACAATGGCCATGCGGCGTTCAGCCAGGCGATTAAAAAGGGTGCTTTTACCCACATTGGGTCTGCCAACGATGGCAACGATCGGTTTAGGCATAGGTCTCAACGGGAATGATGATCAGGGATTGGATGAACTTTCTTCGATGACTACCTCAACTGTGGAGGGAGATAGATCCTCGAACACCACATCAGCAGGTAAAATGCCAACTGTTGGCGTCAGGGTATAGGTACCAACTTCTAAATCGGTCAGGTCAACTACTACCCGGATATCCCTTAAGGTCAGGTTCTCTAAAACGGGCACAGGGCCGGCCACACGCACAGTCACTTGCAGTGGGGATACTTCCGCACTTAAACCAGGCAGCAATCCGATGACCTCAATTTCGCGGGAGATCACCAGGCTGGTCTCCAGCGCGGTGACATTCACCTGGACCAGCACAGTAGGATCTCCAACCACAGTGATTCCCTCCGGCAGGTCCAGTTCCAGGATGGTTTCCAGGTAATCATCCACCCCGGTGAGATCAAGCGGTTTGGTATTGACATATCCGGGCAGGCTCTCAACAAGCTGGGAGTCTTCCGAGAACACCATCACGGTGGGCGGAGCAGGTGTGATGCTGGTGAACCGGTATCCAGGTTCAACAGAACCAATCGTGGTCACATTCACCGCCACATTGCGGTATCCACCCTGCAAGCTGATCCCCTGATTGACGGTCACCGTTCCAGGCTCGATTGTAAGGCCCGGAACAACCGCATTATTTGCATCTCTGCCTTCCAGGTTTACGGTCCTTGAAATGTTCCCGGTGGCATCAGTGATATCCAGGACCCCCACAATAGAGACTACGTCCTGGACCCGACTTTCCTGTCCAGTGATGGTAACATCATCCCCATCCCAGGATAATCCGCTGGTTTGATACCCGATCGCTGGCTCTCCTACAACTTGGATAGTGATTGGCAGGTCCTTCGAGATCAGGTTACTGAGGCGCAGCTCCAGCTGGCTGGGGTTCTTTTCCACCACACGGATGGGCTTCACCTGATCTGGAATATCGATCTCAACTGGAAAGCGGTAAGTCCCAGCAGAAACATCGGAAAGGTTGATGTAGGCAGTCAGTGGATTGGTTTCTTCCAACTGCTGGATAATGCTCTCCGGTGCTAATACCTTGACAGTGACTGAATCAGGCAATTCATCCACAATAGCAATATCGGATGCCAGCTGGACAACTTCCAGGGGCAGCACAAACTCCGCCTCTGTGTTCGGGTTCGTTGAGGTGACGGCAGAGATCCAGACCACCAGGGCCAGTAAAAGTGACAGGATCAGCGAGGTAAGATTACTCCCCAGCCAGCGCATGATTTTCATTCTGTAATTCCTTGGAAGAGGGTGATCAGCCGGGATAACAGGGTTCTCTGGTCCTCTTCCTGAATGAAGAAGCTTGACAATTTGCCTTGCAGTTCATCCAGCGGCACATATTTATCCAGCTTGCCATCATAGGCCAGGGAAACAATGCCGGTTTCCTCAGAGATCACAACAGCGACAGCATCGGTCTCCTCAGCAATCCCCAGGGCTGCCCGATGCCGTAATCCCATGGACCTTTCTGGAGATTCTTCCAGCACGCCGCTGGCTGAAAGCGGCAGCACACAGCCTGCAGCTGTGATCATTTCATCCGCGAGGATGACCGCGCCGTCGTGCAGTGGTGTTTTGGGGAAAAAGATCTGGATCAGTGTTTCCGGCGTGACGTCAGCTCTCAGGACAACGCCGGTATCGATATAAGCCTGGAGAGAATCCAGCCTTGAAAAAACGATCAACCCGCCATATTTCCGCTCAGCAATCCTGCGCGTGGCGCGAACTACTTGCTGGATGATCCGTTCGATCTCAGAGGAGTACTGCTCATGAGCCAGGATCGAACCAGTGCGGCCGAGCCGCTCCAAGACGCGTCTGATCTCCGGGGCAAAGATGACCGGGATAGCCAGCAGCAGGGTAGGCAGGATATTGCTGATCAACCAGGAAAATGCTGGCAGCACTCGTAAACTGGACAATAAGCCAATGACAACGATCAGGAATAGGACACCCCGCAGCAAGACCAGCGCCTTGGTGTCCCTGAGCATGTACAACACAAAAAACACCGCGGCTGCGACGAGCAGGATGTCGAGCACACTTAGCCAATTTGCTCGCTGAAAGATGAACAGCAAATAATTCCAGAGATTATACATCACTTCTATCTACCTGATTTTGAAATCTTTTACTGCATGGGCCGCAATATTCGGTCCTTTCTGAGTTGCTTAAACAACAGGACCGTACCCGGCGGCATGGATTCCATGACTGCGTTTTGCCAGGCTTTCACCTGGAGGTCTTTTACTGTGCGGGCCTGGTATCCCAGCGAACCCCATAAATTCTCATGCTGGGCCAGCGACGGAGGCAGGAACAGCAGGGCTGCTTCACTTTGGAGCTCCTTCGATGAATCCTCCACAAAGCTCATCAAAGCTTCCAGACCGTTCTGGAGAGCCAGACCTTCATTAAGCATGACGTCATCCACCCGGGTAATCAAATTCTCAACCTGCCAGCCCAACAGCCCAATGATCTCCTCATCAGATAGCAGCAGCATGTACGCTTTTTCACCAAAGGCAGCCATGATATCGTCCTTGGTCATCATCCGTTTCGATCGCCTGTGCTCGCTCATATAAGCAGCAATTTGCTCAGCGGATTCCGGTGTCGCTCGGCGCACATCCAGCTTCCCGTATGATTTACTGGGAGCGGGTTCAAAACCGGGTTCCTGCTGAGTGATTACCTGCCAGGCGTCATACACCTGCTTCCAGGTTTTCTCAAAGGACCCGGTATTTTCTATAACAACATCAGCCTTGGTTAGTTTCGCGGTTGCTGGCAGCTGGGCATTGATCCGGTCCTCCGCTTCTCTCTGAGTCATGTCGCGCTTATCCATCAAGCGCTCCAGCTGGAGCTCAGTGGACGACATCGTCACCCAAATCTGGTCGCATAGCTGATGCAGATCCGATTCCAGAAGTTTGATGGCTTCGATGACAACGATCTTGTTATTGGTTCTTTTTACCAGCACGTCCAGGGCCTGGCGAACCAGCGGGTGAATAATGGTTTCCAACCGCATCATAGCATCTGGACTCTTAAACACCAATTCCCCCAGTTTGGAACGGTCAATTTCCCCATTTGGTCCTAGCACCCACTGCCCGAAAGTGTCGATCACAGGCTGAAAACCAGGAGAGCTTTTCATGATCGCCCGGTGGGAAAGCACATCAGCGTCTATGCCGTAGGCACCAAGATGTTCCAGCATTTTACGAACCACGCTTTTTCCGGTGGCGATATTCCCAGTTAATCCAATGGCATATTTTCCACGCCAGGCACTCATGCTCCCTCCTCACCAATTTGGCGTATCAGCCTCAGTAGTCTACATTGTAGTCTGCGCTGGTAAGAATGTCAATTAAAACTTGCGGGGGAAAATATTGATCAGCAAACCATTCCACTCTGAAGCAGAAACAATCCCCTTCTGATTTAATCGAGTTCAACCCTTTTTACGGGTGACTCCAATTCCAGGGTAATCTGGAACAGAAACTTCTGCCTGATTGTACTGGACTCCTACAAAGGGGTCATTGGCGATCAACAGAGGGGCATCCAGATCAAACCAGTCTGCCATACCTGCAAGATGGGCCATGGCTGTTACCCCCAAAGATGTCTCTGCCATACAACCCAGCATGATCTTAAAGCCCAGCTTCCTCCCGCTTTTCAAGAAGTTTAACGTTGGGCCCAACCCACCTAATTTCATAATCTTAAGATTAATCCCTCTCACTCCAGCCCGCTGGAGTTTTTCCAGTCGATCCATTGAAATCAAGGATTCATCGGCAACGATTGGGATATTAGTATGGGCTTGAACATACCCCAGGCCTTCGATATCCTCTCCTTTAACAGGCTGCTCAATCATTTCCAGCTGGTAGGGTTCAAGCTCCTTGATAATCTCAACAGCCTCCTCCGGCCCCCAGGCGGCGTTTGCATCTACAAATATCCGGATATCCGGCCGCGCTTTTCGAACTGCCTCCACAAGACTAATATCATCTTCGCTACCCAGCTTTAGTTTGATGATTGGGAATTCCCCCCTGTCAAGCGCCATTCTAGCCATCTCCTCTGGCTCAGCAATGGCAATGGTAAAGGCAGTTGTAAACACCCCAGGATGTGGTAACTCAAGCAAACGATAGAGAGGCGCGCCATGGATTTTTCCAGCTCTATCATGCAGCGCAAGATCCAAGGCGGCTCTCGCTGGAGGGGGGCCTTCATTTCCAATCCAGGCAGAAATATCCGGCGGGTTATCTGGAAACGGAATCAAAGATGAGGATTTTTCCTCCCAGAAAGCCTCCATTTCCACATCCGGTATATTGTAATATGGGGGTATAGTACCCTCACCCCACCCTTCATCATTCTCAAGCCGGATCCAATGGGCTGTCCGTTTTGTGCTTACTCCGCTGGAAAGGCGAAAAGGATTATGAAATTTTAGTTCAATTTTTTCCCAGGAAAGTCTTGGTTTTGTGTTTTTCAATCAAACTCCCTGTTCTACAATCGTCCCACTAAGAACAAATAAAAAAACCTCCGGGCTGAGGCGGCGATTAGGGCAGTGAACATACCGTGAAAGGAATTTCCCCCGCGGTTCTACTCCACTAAATGACAGGCTACCCAATGTTTTTCTTTTACCTCTTTGTAAAGCGGTTCATCCTGAAAACAGATTTCCTTAGCTATCGGGCACCTGGTGTTAAAATTACATCCTTGGGGCGGATTTGAAGGATTCGGAATATCACCATCGAGAATGATTCTTTCTTTGCTTTCCGCAAGATCCGGATCGGGCACAGGCACTGCAGACATCAAGGCTTGTGTGTAGGGGTGAAGTGAATTTAAGAAGATCTCATCCCGATCGGCAAGTTCAACGATCTTTCCCAGATACATCACTGCCATCCTGTTGCTGATATGTCGCACCATGCTTAAGTCGTGGGCAATAAACAAGTAAGTCAAACCCAATCGCTTTTGTAGTTCCTCGAGCAGATTTACCACCTGGGCCTGGATGGACACATCTAGGGATGAAATAGGTTCATCGCAAACCACAAAATCAGGGTTTAGCGCAAGTGCCCTGGCGATGCCGATCCGCTGTCGCTGGCCACCTGAAAACTCATGGGGATAACGATTTACAAAATCAGGGTTTAACCCCACCATATCAAGCAAATCTTGCACCCGATCCCTTTTTTCCTTTCTGGATTGATCCGTATGGACATCCAGTGGGGCGCGGACAATTGATCCTATCGTCATGCGGGGATCAAGAGAAGCGTACGGGTCCTGAAAGATCATTTGCATTTTCCTGCGAATATTGCGCAGTTCCCTCTCTCCCAGCGCGCTCAAATCCACATCATTAAAAAAGATCCTCCCTGCTGTTGGCTGATAAAGATGCAGCATCGTCCTACCGACTGTGGTTTTTCCACATCCAGTTTCTCCCACCAATCCAAGTGTTTCCTGCTCATAAATGTCAAAACTTACATCATCAACGGCTTTTACATCATTGGCAGACCTTAAGATCAACCCGCCAGTTTCCGGGAAATACTTCTTCAAATTACGAACTTTCACCAAGATCCTATCTACATTATTCATGTTAACCCTGAAATCTCCTCCCAGCGCCAACAAGCAACTGAATGATCCTTCCCGTTAACTTTGACCAGTTTTGGTTTCTCAACAAAACACTTATCGATCCGGTAGCCACAGCGGGCTGCAAAAGGACACCCTTCTGGCAGGGCCAATAGATCTGGCGGAAGCCCGGGAATCGAGGTCAATTCCGTACCAGGAGCATCGTCTAACCGGGGAAGTGATCCAAGCAAACCAATCGTGTAAGGGTGTTTGGTCTCCTTATAGATACTATGCACACTGCCTCTTTCAATTATCGATCCAGCGTACATCACATTGATTATTTGAGCCAATTCCGCTACCACGCCAAGATCATGCGTGATCCACATAATGGCCATGCCCAACTCGCTTTGCAATTTCTTTACCAGGTCAATGATCTGGGCCTGAATGGTGACATCCAATGCAGTGGTAGGCTCATCTGCGATTAACAGTTTTGGCTCACACGACAAACCCATGGCAATCATCGCCCGTTGGCGCATTCCCCCAGAAAATTGATGGGGATAATCATCAAGCCGCTCAATTGCGCCGGGGATACCAACCAGCTCTAATAATTCCCCTGCCCGGTCCCGGGCTTCATTTTTGGTCATATCCGTGTGGAGCATGATGGCTTCCGATATTTGGAAACCTACCGTATATACCGGGTTGAGTGAGGTCATCGGGTCCTGGAAGATCATAGCGATTTCCCGGCCCCTGACTTTTTGCATTTGATTTTCATCCAGCCTTAGCAAGTCCCTGCCATCCAACCAAACCTCTCCGTTGGTGATTTTTCCTGGAGGGTCCGGGATCAGCTGCATCATGGATAAGGCATGAACGCTCTTGCCACAACCACTTTCTCCGACAACTCCCAGGATTTCGCCAGCATCCATGGTATAAGACACTCCATTGACTGCTTTGACTTCCCCGTCCTGGGTATAGAAGCGGGTTTCCAGATCTCTAATTTCCAGTAATGGTTTCATATGGATATCCTACATCCGCAATTTGGGATCCAGCGCATCCCGCAGTCCGTCTCCAAGCAGGTTAAATCCCAGTACACTTAACATGATCGCCAAACCCGGGAACAAAACAGCCCACCAAGCCCCACTGGTCAGGTAGCGGTAGCTGTCACCCAGCATAGCGCCCCATTCAGGTTCAGGTGGAATTGCACCTAGCCCCAAAAAACCGAGCGCAGCTGCTGAGAGGATTGCGTTAGCCAACCCCATTGTAGTTTGGACAATGATTGGGGAAAGAATGTTTGGTGTTATGTGGCGAATCAATATCCTTCCATGCGGCTCACCAACCGCCTGTGCTGCTAGAATATACTCCTTATTGATGATTCCCAGCACTGCTGATCGAACCAGCCGGGCATAAACGGGGATCCCAACAATACCAATGGCTATCATGCCTTTGCCAAGCCCAGGACCTAAAAATGCCACAATGGCAATCGCCAACAAATATCCCGGAAAGGACAGGAGCATATCCATCACGCGCATCATTACATTAGAGAAGAATTTTCCATCTAATGGCAGAGATAACAAAACCCCGGTCAATATTCCCCAGATTCCGCAGATCAACGCTATCGTTAACCCTGCAAACAGGGAGGGTATGACACTAATCAATAAACCTGCTGATCCAAAGACAATCATCCTCAGGGGCTTCCCAGCCAGCAGATCTTGATAATATCCAGCTGCGATGCCAAAACCCAGGAAAAAAATCAGCTGAAAATACTGGTTTGCTATCCAGGCGGACAGCAAACCTAGAATAAGTCCCGTTATGCCATACAAGATAATCCGTTCAGCTGTGGTCATAGTGATCGATTCATAGAACCCGGTCAGCAAACCAATCAAACCACCGATGGATAACGAAATCCCAACTGCAACGATCCCGACCCGGAGGGAATTCCAGCCACCGTGGACCACTCTTCGAAATATATCCCTGCCAAGTTTATCCGTACCGAAGATGTGAATTGAATCCACTTCCTCATTCGGCCGTATATTAGGCGCTTTAAGTTTGAGTGAATAGTTCAGATCTTTCTTGGGTTCATATTTCCAAAAGTAATGGGATAATGTTGCAGAAGATACGAACAGGATCACAATAAACAATCCTAATCGGGCTGTATTGCTGGATATCAACCGCCTCCAGGCATCACCCCACAGGGAGCGATGTTCTCTAACAGCAAAATCTGTTACCTCGAAATCTTCAGGATGAACCTTTGTCATAAATATACCTTATTTATACCGGATCCTAGGATCCAGGAGCGCATACAGAATGTCCACCAGAAAGTTAACAACCACAAATATCAAGGCAATTAACAATGTACCCCCCTGTACGATCGGGTAATCCCGGCCGAGTATAGCGTCGTAGACCCAGCGGCCGATACCAGGCCAAGAGAAGATCGTTTCTGTCAGCACGGCTCCCGCCAGCAGGGTGCCAGCCTGCAGACCGATTATGGTCACAACTGGTAGCGCAGCATTCTTGAGCGCATGCCGGTAGAGCACTATACGACCTCCTAAACCTTTGGCTTTAGCAGTGCGGATGTAATCCTCCTGAAGCACGTCCAGCATGCTGGAGCGAGTCATCCTGGCGATGATACCCATCGGAATGGTTGCCAGGGCGACTGCAGGCATGATGATATGAGAGAGTGCATCCTTAAACGCCACCCAATTGCCGGTGATTACTGCGTCAAAAAGATAGAAATTCGTGATGGTTTCTAACTCGATCCCAGTGCTCAGTCGGGCGCCGGCGGGCAGCCATTTTAAGATCACAGCAAAGAGCATTATCTCCATCAAGCCCAACCAAAAGATAGGCATAGAGACACCAACCAGCGATCCCACCATACTTACACTATCGATCAGCGAATTCCTGCGGGAGGCAGATATAATACCTACTGGAATACCAACGACCACCGCCAATATCATAGACAATAATGATAACTCAACAGTAGCCGGGAACCTTAAGGCTAGCGTTTCCAACACGGGTATTCTCCTGTGTATGGACTCCCCCAGATCTAACCGAAAAAGCCGGTCCATATAGCGAATGTACTGACTGTCGAAGAACCCGGCGACATCACCCTCAGCCAGGGCTTCACGATCAAGAAATAGCGGGCGATTGAGGCCGAACTGTTCTCTGATCCGTTCAATACTTTCTTCCGTTGCATGTTCTCCCAGCATGGCGATTGCCGGATCACCGGGAATCAGACGTTGAAACATGAAAATCACAAAAGTAACGCCTATCAGGGTAGGAATTACAGAGATAATCCGTCTAATTATGTAGCGAGTCACGGAATCCCTCCAATAATTGCTTAGAACAAGGAGGGGCGTAAAACGCCCCTCCTTGGTACTGCAGATTTACTAATTCAAACCTAAACTTTATATTGTCAGAGCCAGTTCAGTCGGTATCGAAGGCCGGGTCGATCGTTACTTCGCTAATCCCATCAGGGAACCCTGCTTCTGCAAGAAGTTGACGCGAAAGCTCGGGGTCGTACTCCCAATCTTCGATCGCATCATTATGGCCCCAAATCAGCGGGGGTAGGAAGTTTGTGGCTACTTCGCCATACGCACCGTAGAAGTTTTCAACCAACCCCTGGCGGTTGATGGCGTGCACTAAAGCCTTGCGGACACGTATGTCCTGGAATTCCACGATCTTGTAACTGAAAGCCAGGTAACCAGTGTTGAGTGCCGGCCGGGTCTGCACGTATAGTGCTTCATCTGCTTCGGCTGATTCAAGATCTTCAACAACTGCCTGCTCCAAACCCTGGATATCACCAGCCTGCAGTGCGAGGAAGCGAGCGGAGTCATCAGCAATCACGCGCATGACCACATCCACAACCGGAGCACCACCCCAGTAATCCTCATTGGGGGTAAGGGTGATGGAATTCCCCTCAATCCATTCAACAAACTTGAAGGGGCCTGTACCAACACAACCATTGGAAGGTAGACCATAGTCCTCGCCTGCAGCTTCAATAGCAGCAGGGCTGGAGATGGCAAACATATCCATGGCCAGATTGGCTAGGAAGGGAGCCAGAGATTCGCTCAACACGAATTTCACAGTGTAGTCATCGACCTTTTCAACTGAAGTGATAATGGAAGCATCATCAAGGCCGCCCCACATGTATTCATAGTACTCGAATACTTGGCTGTCATAGTGGTAGGGATGATCAGTAAAGCGCCAGCGTTCAAAATTGAAAATCACTGCATCCGCATTGAAATCCGTTCCATCATGGAATTTCACACCTTGTCGCAGGACACAGGTCCACTCTGTACCAGCGTCGTTGGGAGTGCAAGATTCCGCCAAAGCAGGAACTGGTTTTGTTGATCCAGGTTCATACTGGTACAGTGGCTCCAAAACCTGACCAGTAACACGGAAGCTCTCACCATCAGTAACGATGGCAGGGTCCAGCTGGACAGAGTCACCACCACGCCCAAATACAAACGTGTCGGAACCATCAACTTCCACGCCCTCGAAGTAGTCTGCCCCAACAGGTTGCGGTACATATCCGCTGACTGTGCTGGAGAATACCAAAGGCGTATTGTTGTGTGCGACCCAAAGTCGTGCAACATCGTCATGCAGCATCTGTTCGACTTGCATGTACATCTCTTCGCGCTCAGCTTGATCAGGTGTGATTGAAGCTTTATACAGCAAGTAGGCCACATCTGTATTGGCGTACCAGCCTTCGCGCTTTTCTGGGCTTTTTACCCATGCTTCTGGGTCATCACCCACTTTGTCATCCCCGCTGAATCCGAAGAAGTAATTCAGGAAGTTATCGGGGTCACCATTATCACCACCCCAACCAAGCATGTACAGGCCGTCCAGATCGCCTTCACGGCGCAGACCCAAATAAGTGGGCCAGTCACCTGCCAACTCAAGCTGAACATCGAAACCGGCATTGGCCAGATCGGCAGCCATAGCTTCAGCGATTTCTTTGGGTGCTGGATAATAGAAGCGGGTTACAGGCATGTAATAGAGCGTGAGCGGGATTTTTTGTCCTTGTTCAGCATCATCATCCGGCTCCTCGACATCGGGCTCTTCCATATCAGGTTCCTCTGTGGGTTCATCTGCAGGTGTGCAGGCGCCCAGGGCCAAGGACCCAATTAGAAGCAGCGCTAGTAATAGATAGAATATTTTTTTTGACACTGTTTCTCCTCCTATTGAGAAATTGAAAAACCATTTGGATCTAAATTTGTTTCAACTTTTGAGTTTTGACACCTCCTTTGCTAATCTTGAATGGTAACAGCTCCCTGGTATTCTTCAGGATCTGAACCAAATAGTAACAAGTAATGATGGTGAACGTTGAGTAAATTACTATCACCATTAACAAATGCCTTGACTCCTTTCCCCCTTGGCACTGCCTAAAGGTGTGTCGCTTGGATGAGATTGCCTTTAGGAATATCCCCCTGGATAATCTTTACTCAATGTACTGCTTGGGACTTGATTATAAACAACTTTCTAATCCTGTCAACTTCTTGTTACTCTCAAAATACCCTTAACTTTGGGATTTTCCGACTGGACACCCTTTTCCGGGGAACCATGCATAGATTGGTTCATTCCCCTGATTAAAGCCTCCAGCGAGGGATTCTGTTCAACATAGGATGCCCTCGCTGGCTGTATTGCAGGATTATTTTGCCTGATTTGGGGCATTAATCTTCAGGCGCAGGTGGGATAAAACCTTCTTTCTCCATCATTGAAGTCAGGTCACGGGAGCGTTTGATGACTTGAAGAGCGCTTTCCAGCAGCTCGTCATAGGTCTTTTCCAGCTTGGCCACACCCTGCTCCTGGGCCTTCATACCTACCGCGGCGGCCTCCTTGGCAAACACCTCCCAGTCGTCCATGGTGGGCAGGAGATGTTCTTCATCCAGTTTATCTCCAATGCTGTCTGCCAGCGCCTCTGCTGCCGCAAAGCACATTTCATCCGTGATCGTGCTGGCCCGCACATCCAATGTGCCCCGGAAAATACCCGGGAATCCCAGGGAGTTGTTGACCTGGTTGGGGAAATCCGACCGGCCGGTAGAAACAATCCTGGCGCCAGCTTCCTTGGCAACCCAGGGCCAGATCTCGGGGATAGGATTGGCACAGCTGAATACAATGGCATCTTCAGCCATATCCGCCACCCATTCCGCTTTGATGACATCCGGTCCGGGCTTAGAGAGGGCGATCACTACATCCACACCCTGCATAGCTTCACCAATACCCCCCTGCCTTCCTTCCGCATTGCTCACCTGACACAGGCGCCATTTATCTACATAGAGGTCCTTTTGGGCTTCAATATCCTCCCGGTGGGTTCCCAGGATGCCGTTACTGTCAACATGGTAGCACTGTTCCGGTTTCACACCCCAGCTGTAGATCAAGCGCGAAATGGCCACATTGGAAGCCCCTGTCCCAATAAAGGCAATCTGAATGTCCTCTTTCTCCTTACCCACAACCTTGAGAGCATTCATCAAGCCAGCCAGGGTCACAGTAGCTGTGCCCTGCTGGTCATCATGCCAGACCGGGATCTCGCATTTTTCCCGGAGCTCATCCAGGATCCGGAAGCATTTTGGTTGGGAGATGTCTTCCAGATTGATCCCGCCAAAGGAGGACTGGATGAGCAGGACTGTCTCGATGAACACATCAGGGTCCTTGGTGTCGAGCATGATCGGAACAGCATCCACCCCGCCCAGATACTTGAACAGCAGGGCTTTGCCTTCCATGACCGGGAGACCCGCTTTGGGCCCAATATCACCCAATCCCAGCACCCGGGTGCCATCGCTGATGACAGCAATGGTGTTACCCTTGCTGGTATGCTGGTAGACCAACTCTGGATCCTTGTCGATCTCCCTGCAGGGAGCAGCCACCCCCGGTGTATACCAGATCGCAAAATCGTCAATACCGCGAACGGTACACTTCAGGTTGGTCTCCATTTTTCCTTTGTAAAAGGGGTGCAGCTTCAAGGCATCAGCAGCAGGTTTTTTTGCTTTTTCCAGCAATTCCTCAACATTGACCTGTTCATCAGACATAATTCCTCCAAGATTTGCTTATCGATAACCCAGCTGAGATATGAGAAAATTTCGATTTCATTATAGATGATTCAAATTCAGGTTTTACCTTGCATTCATCCTTTGATGATATGCCTTTTAGCATGAGATTATTGACATTAAATCAAGGACCGGGTCCCAGAAAAAGACCCGGTCCTGTTGATTGTCATCCAAATTGTGGGTCACTGTTCCAGGAAGGAATCAGCGTAGATCACTTTGTTGAGCAATACCTGAACAGATTTCCAAACAGCCAACTGCTCAGGGTCATCCTCGTCTATGTCTGCCCTGGTGATTTCACCCATAGCATCGGTAGCGTCATGGAGTTTAATGTAAAGCTTGCCCAGCGGTGTGCTTTCATCACGCTCTTCAATGATGCGAATGACCTCGTTCAATTTTTCATCTAGTGGATCAGAGATCATCATCTCCAGACCAGCGCCCATGAGCATGGCGCAGTAGACGCGGTTGAGGATTGGCCGGGTTTCTTCTGGCACAGCATTGGACACATTGGACAATCCAACAGAGATCGCAGGCGGTGGATCACCAGCAAACTTCAGGGTCCTGACAGCTTCGATCAGCTCCGGACAGTACTCCTGGCAGCCGGAAACGGTCAGCACCAAGGGGTCAATGATCAAATCTGGAATGTCAATACCCACTTCCATAGCCCGGGGGATGAGATATTCCAGGGCAATGTTCACCCGCTCATCTGCGCTAACCGGGATGCCTTCTTTTTTCAAGGTCAGCGCGATCAGCTGAGCGTCATATTTCTTTGCCAGCAGGGGCACCTGCTCCAGCCGCTCTTCTTCTGCAGAAGTCGAATTAATGATCGGGCGCGCTTTGGTGATCACCTTCAAGGCCGCTTCGATCCCATCCACATTCGTGCTGTCAATACACAGAGGCACATCAACAACCTCCTGGACGATCTTGGTCATCCAGGGAAAGACCTCTTCCCACTCCTTTTTCTGTCTGCCCAGGTTCAGGTCAATGGCATCAGCCCCAGCCTCAACCTGCTGAATGGCTAATTTCTTGAAGAACTCAGCATCGCGCTCTGCCAGCGCCTTTTTGACCTTGGGGGAAATAATATGAATATTCTCTCCAATGATATACATACAGGTGCCTCCTCAAATCTTATTTCTAATTTATTTGGATGGTATTTGTCTTTATACTGCTTTATTTTTCCAGCTGAATCTCTACAGATGGGAACAATGTCATATCTGTGTGAGGTAAGAACATTGCCGATGTGAAGGCATCGAAAAAACGGTTGTCAGCTGACAATTCGATATAGGTCATTTTACTGGCGATCTCAGTGATCTCGGCTTGATTCTTATAGTCCAACAGCGCCAGATAAGCTCCTTTCAAGGAGGTGTTTCCCAGGAATTTGAACCTCTCCCAGGGCATATCCGGCAGCAAACCAATCTGGAGGGCCTTTTCAACATTGATATATTGTCCGAATCCACCCCCGATCAGCACTTGCTCTACAGACTCTAGAGGCATCCCCACGCTGTCTGCCAGCACAGTAAATCCCGCAAAGATGGCAGCCTTGGCACGCATCAGGTTATCGATATCCACTTCAGTCAGGATGATGTCCTGACCGATTTCCGTTTCCTCAGCCCAGCTTACTACAAACTCACCCCCGTGGGTTCCCTTACGGATCCGATCGGTCTCCCTGGAAAAATCAAACCGGCCGCTTTTATTGATCACCCCGGTCATCAACATTTCAGCCAGGAGGGAGATCAAGGCGCTGCCGCACAATCCTTTGGGTTTTCCTCCGCCGATCACCCGCCATGAAGCCTCCAGGGTGTCGTTATTGATCCAGACCTCATCGATCGCCCCGGTGGTTGCCCGCATACCGTGCAGGACCCCGGCCCCCTCGAAGGCAGGCCCAGCTGAGCAGGCACAGGTGACCAACCATTCTTTGGATCCCAGCACCATTTCACCATTCGTGCCCACATCAAGGAAAAGAGTGATTTCTTCAGTTTCAGACATGCCAGAGGAAAGCACACCTGCAGTGATATCCGATCCCACATAACTGGCCACACCCGGTAAGCAGGTCACTTTCCCTGCTGGGTGGGTGTTGAGGCCGGCTTCCTGTGCGCTTAAGACTGGAATATGATTGGCTACGGTAACATAAGGAGCCAGTCGAATGCTGGTGGGGGAAATTTGCAGCAGCAGATGCATCATCGTGCTGTTACCAGACATAACTGTATGGTAGATCTTCTCTGGACGAGTTTTTCCGCGCCGGCAGGCCCGCTCCAGCAGCTCATTGATGGTCTCCAGCACCAGCTCTCGCAAGGCCTGATCGCCATTCCCTTTACTGGCGAAGATGATTCGGGAAATCACATCCTCACCGCGGGCGATCTGGGCATTGTATTCCGACGCCTGTCCCCGCGGTTCACCACTGATCAAGTCCACCAGCATCGCCTTGACAGTGGTGGTGCCGATATCCACCGCCGCGCCCCACAACGGCTCATCCTCCGGGACCAATCCCGGCAAGAGATCAATCACTTCCGCTCTTCTTTCTTTTTGCAATCCTCCGGGGGCGTGAAGCACCAGGGTGATCTGCCACTCCCCTGCCCGTATGACAGCTGGAAGTTTTTGGAGTACTGGCAGTGAAATCGCGATGTCAGCCAGACCGGTTTCCGCATGCAGCGCGGTCTGCACCCTGGCCCAGTCGCTGGTCTGATCTTCCATGCTGGGTGGTTTCAGAGTCAGTGGAATTCGGTGCAGCGTTTGAGCCCGGTGATGGTCGTAATCTTCAGGGGGGGATACATCTGCCGCAGACTGACCGGTGGTCAGGTGCTGCTGGATCTTTTCTTGAGGTGGGACGAGGACCGTCAGGTCCCCTTCAACGATGGTCTGGCAGGCGATGGCAAATCCTCGGTCCACATCTTCCTGGGACAGACGCATGGTGCTGCGCCGGCGCACTTTGCCCGAGGTGACCTGCAAAGCACACTGACCGCAGCGTCCCTGCCCGCCGCAGGGCTGATTGATCTCAATGCCCGCTTTTTCCGCAGCATCGGTCAGCAGCGTTCCCGCAGGGACTTCTACCGGCTGGTCAGCAATATCAAATTTTACCTGACAAATCGTAGCCATAACATACTGCCAGTCATCCTATTTCGGTACGAAATAATAGGTAGGGACCTCTCAGGAGTCTGAATGGTTTCCCTACCTATTATTATAGATGAATTCTTTACCAGCTGTCCTCACCAGCCACAACCTAAAGCGCTTCTTTCAAGTAGGCGGGTAAATCGACAGCTTCCTTGGGGCCAACTTTGACTTCCCAATCGGGTAATTCTTCTTCCAGCTCACCGGAAAGCACCGCGGTATGCCCGGGCAGAACAATGCGCTTATTAGACACCTTCTCATCAGCTTTAAACCGCTTGGCGTCTTTGGCTATGATCTCGGCATCGAATTTTCCTGCCGCCCAGGCGGTCAGCACACTCATGCCCTCGGAATCCGTGACCAGCAGCCAGGTTGGGATCCCCATGCTTTCCACTTCATTCGCGACGCTGAAATAGGTGATGCTGAAATTGGTCGTGACCAGCAATGGATCTTCCGGTCCCGGGTCATTGATCTCATATATACCTGGTGTGACCTGGATGGGTTCTTGTGGATCAGTGTAGATATTTGCATTGAGAACCAGCAAGGCATAGGCATTGGCAGGGTCAAAGTGATCCAGGACAATAAAGCTGCCGTATTTGGCTATTGCCTGCATAGCCAGGGTGGTCTCTCTGGTCGGGTCGCCACTATCACCGGGGAAGTTGATGATCGGGAAACCCAGCTGACGGAAATTTTCCTTCAAAGCCATCCGCCGGATAGTGGTGTTGGCAGTCAGGGTCCCAGTCAGGGTCCTTTGTTCGGGTGCAAGCACCAGATCTTTCAACCCTTTCCCTTCTAACTTATCCACCAGATCGACCATGGCATCGATATTGCTTGCCTCCACCGCAAGGGGTGCATTCGCCTCGAGTGCCAGATCTGCCATAGCTTCCCAATTTTCCGCTGTGGCACTGCACAGCAGGGGAACATCGTCATCAGGCAGAATGTCAAGTCCGCTCTTTATGACATCCGGGGAGCCAATCAGGATCAATGGCAGGGATGTCGCTTCCCGGACTGCCTTGACAGCAGCTCCAAAATCTCCACCCCGACTCTGGACAGCAATGCCGCCCATGGCTAAATCCATGCCCACATAGTCAACCACATATTCGTCTACGGGTTTGACCTTGGCCTGGATATCCGCGGGGGATTGATCATCATAGACGCGTATGAATAAGCCAGGAGGGCTGAAGAATTTTTTGTTATGCCGGAACAGCACTACCTCATTTCCACCTTTTACCTCATGCCCATTTGATTTAATGGTCACCGGCCGCACTGGTGGAGCCGAGGCTTCCGCCAGCTTCGCAGCTGATTCTTCACTCACATAAGGACACAGGGATAGCTCCACTTGCTTGGCAGCCAGCTTCATAGCAAAAGCCAAACAGGTAGGATAATCACATTCCTTGCAGTTGGTTTGGGGGAGCAGCTTATAAATTTGGATCCCGGTTAGAGCCATACGTTTTCTCCGTTTTCTATTGAACTTCTCGGGTTTGTTGAGGTGAGTCCTGGAAAATGACCCACCTCAATCTTTAACGTTCACACTTACTTGTTCATCAAATCATCAAGTGCTTCCTTGGTCCGTCGGACGCTTTCAGGATGCCGCATGACAATCAAATCCGCACAGGATTCCGCCAGCATGATAGCTGTGGCGGTCTCCCAGGTGATGGCCCGGGTTTCCCAATCCCCCCACTCTTCAGGCACGTCATGGCCTACTTTCGATTCCTTGGTCTTCCAGCATTCCTCACCTGGAGTGACCAACATTGGGAATTGAGTCATTTTATCACCTTGCAAAGCAGCGATCCGCAGGCGTTCCATCACGGAATATCCGTATTCAAATCCATACCCCAGAGCTCCGGTGGTTGGATCCATGACGATGTTTTCCGCGGGCAGACCCATATCAGTGATCAAAATGTTCAGCTGTTTGGCCAGGTTGACATCCATAGCTGTCCGGGCAACGACCAGTTGATCATCCGCCATCGCGGAGGCTACGATCGTGCGGTAGTTTTTATCCTCACAGACACCCAGGAGCAGTTTTTCACCTTTGAAACGGGAGGAGATTTCTACCAGCAGCTCGTTGTCTGGTTCTGGCTGTCCAGGGCCAAAGACAATCAGCGGTAAACCACTGGCCTTGAGCACCTTATCCACAGCTTCCACAGCCTGTTCCTTGGTGGTGGGATTGCCATCGGCATCGGTGAGAGCCAGTTTCAAGTAAATCACATCCGCTCCCGCTTGCTCGGCAGCCCTGGCCCACTCACCAGGATCGTCCATCACATCACCCCAGGCTTCCACCAGCAGATCTGACCAATCATCCGGTCTGCGGCTGAAAATCTCAATAGCGATGACTGGCTTGTGGGGTGTGTCGCCTTCAAAATGCATGAAGGGCATTGCGGTCGATCCACCAATGGTTACCGTGTGGGATCGTGTACCCCCTTCATCCGGGGTTGCACCCAGGGTGACTTCCCGGACGACTCCATCCCAGGATTCTTTCGCGACCTTGGTCTTATTATCTGGCAAGAGCCAGGGAGTGTCCTTGATCACCGGGGCCTTGGGAGCTGGGGGAGCTGCCGCAGGGGCTGAAGGAGCCTCAGCAGCTGCAGGCATCGGAGGGATTTCCAACCCTTCCACGCCACCCAGCTCTGCCAGAGCGGCTACCAATGCCCTGCGCAGCATATTTACAGCTCTATCCGCGCTATCAGCTGAGACAGCGCCAGGCGCTGCCGGCGTTGGACCAGCTGGCGCTGGAGCTGGCGGGGTTGGTTCCTGGGCTGCCCGGGGAGTTTCCTCCTCTTCTTCAGGCGTGGTTTTGGCGATCACTGCTTCAGCCTGGGCGATTACCTCATCGCTCTCAGAAACGCTTTCAGGAATGTCAAGCTCTTTCTCTTCCCTCTGCATGGTAGGCAGATCCTGAACCGGGTGGTTCTGGGATTTGACCCACTCTTCAAGTTCTTCAACGGTGGTAACTGAATCACCATCGGCGATCTTATCAATCAAGTCAGGAATGCCTTCCCGTTCCGCCACCGCTTGCAGTTCGTCCCGCATGGATTCTTTTAGATTCTTACTCATCCACACTGTGCGTTTGAATCCACCATCCGCGGAGATGAATTTAGGGCTGAGCATGTAGTATTTGCCCACACCCATCACACCTGGCGTCTGCACACCACCGCCAGCCATACCGGCCAGGGTGCTAAATTTCATACCCATCGGGGTCATGCCAGTATCTTCCCGGCTGACCACCATCACACCCTCCACGTCGGGTATGTACATGACGATAGCCTCAAAACAACCGCAGGCTGTCATCGGATTTTCCATGATCGAGTACATGGAGACTTTGTCTACCACCCCATGTGAAGCGGATTTGGTATATTCGATCGTGCCTTCCCAATAACCGACTTCATCGTCATAACACTCGCCCAAGTCAATGGGCTGGTTAGGACCGGTGGGATCGATGCTGAAGGATGCTTTACAATCCAACCAGTTGTAAGCGCCGCACAAACCAAGCCGCTCGGGACTGACCACACAAACATGGTCCGGGGCGAAACTCTGGCAAAGCGTGCAGGAGTAGAATACATCCACCGAGGTATCGGTCATGTCTGCCAGGCGTTTATTGCGATAATCAAAGGCCTCACGAGCTTCTTCCAGCCATTTTTCCATCTCGTCCTGTTCGGTGTAAATCGTCACTTCCACCTTGTCGAGGACAGCCCCGAAATCCGCGTGCAGCCGGGCATGGATGATCTTGCCAAAGTGTTCCAATGTGAAACCTTTTTCTGCAGCTGTCTTGGCGATACGGATCCAGACGATATCACGTTGGCCAATATGCTGAATACCTGAAGCGCCGTTGATAAAATCGTGAATCTGACGTTCCAGCACTGGCTCAAAGTCCTTTTCCATCTCGCGGCCAGCAACTTTTACAATCACACCCATATCCATTGAAGCGCCTTCTTCCAGATCTTCAAATCCAGGGCCAACAACCTCAACCTTCCCGTCGGTGACCTCATCCATGTCTGTCATGAACAGATATTCAAATGAGCGCGAGCCTTTGCCGCCAAACTCTACCTGCATATCCGCCCGGCGAACAACCTCACCCTCAAAAGCGGAGCCGTAGGGCACAGGCACCGGGACATCGGTAATTTTGATCTTTACGCCACGGATCTGGATGCATTTCTGCACCAGGGTAGTGGCCTTTTCCAGGTCGTCTTCGCCTTCGATCTCATCAAAAGGCATACTGACCACGTGTTCATATGTGGTCACGCCAGTGGGCAGGATCTCCGGGATTACAGTATCAGCGATCACCGGGAAGCCGAAGTTGATGGCACCCGCGGCGGCGGCATATTTCAAGTCATCCACCTCCCCAAGGGCCAGCACAAAGGCAAAGACCCGGTCTTTGTTATACTGCAGGATCTCCCTGGCCTGGCCGGCTTTCAAACCGCCAAAAGTGAGTGCTGATCGAGAGGCAAAACCCAGGGCATAAATTGCGCTCAGGGTGTCTGTGCCAAAAGGCACCGTATAGGTGTCATAACCCAGCTCAACACCTTCTTCTGTCAGCTGGTCGATAATGCTCCGGCCGTTGACATTTCCGGAGAGGAAAGTCAGGATGTTTCTCTGCTGGAGCTCACGGACGATCTTGACAGCCACTTCATTGGATTTGGCTGCACCAACAATGGCAGCAAATCCGGGCATCCTTCCGTCAACCAGCTGGATACCCCAGGATCGGAGCTGGATATCGTCAATGGGGCCATTCAGCCTGCCATTCAATCCAAAGTCCTGATCGGGGTATTCCGTTCCGCCAGCCAGCTCGATTTCTGGATACATTTCCGGCTGAAGCCCATACACCGCCCGGATAGCCTCAATGGCTTCCGCAGCAATCAGGGTCGCCATGCCGCTGTCAAGGGTTTCTCCCAAATAAGGAGTCCATTTATCTTCAGAAGGTACGGGGTGCAGCAGGCTTCTGGCCTTTTCTAAGATAGGTAACAGGTCGTTAAGCGTGCTGACCTTTTCCCCGGTCATGGCATAGATCAAGGGCAGATAATAAGCCGTATTGGGAAACTCAACCACAGTCTCCGGACCCTTTTCCTCCAGGGCTTTATGGAGCATGGTTTCAGCTTCGTAAACCAGGGCGTTTGCGCCGCGAACGGCTCGAGTAGCAATGTACTTGGACATTTATCTTTTCTCCTTCATTTACCAGCAGATCCATAAATCGCCTGGCGGCGTTCTTCAAGTGGCAGTTCTTCGATCTTGAGCATATCCTGATCTCCACTCTTGCCAAACAGGCTGGGGTCGTATTTCACTAATCCTAAAGCTTCCCGTTTTTTATCGATATGGTCCAGGGTAGCTTTTACCATTTCCTCAGGATCAGGAATGAATTCCAACTTGCCACCATAATCCTCTTCCCAATCAGCGCTGATGATCTCGGTGACAATATCGCTATCGGATATTCTGTCAGGCATACCTCCCACAGGAGAGGTGCCGCCAAAGATCACGTAGGCGCCAGAGGCCACACAGTAGGTGCCAATGGAAAGGGCTTTCTCGCTCATCCACTCAGGCGCTAAACCCACTGCGGGGATTTCATGGATGTCCTCTCCCAGGCCACCTTCTTCAACCATTTGAGACAGCACGGTCAGGATACGGCTGTTATCCACACAGCTGCCCATGTGCAGCACCGGGGGCATACCCGTAGCCTCACATATTTCCCGCAAACCTGGACCGACCTGATCCAATCCCGCCTGTCCCATCAACAAGCCCTCCTTGGCATTCGCGATGGCCGAGCATCCGGTTTCAACCACCAACACATCCTGCTTGAGCAGTTCCTTGGTGACAACGGTGTGCAGGTAATCATGCTGGGTGCGGGGATTATTGCAGCCCACTACCGCTGCCACGCCCCGGATCCGGCCCGAGATGATAGCATCATTCAAGGGCCTGAAGGACGCCCGGTAGGATCCGCCCAGCGCGTAATTGATATACTCGTGGGAAAACCCAGGGATCAATTCTGACTTATAGTTCGGGATCTGAATCTCAGCCCGGTTCTCATAATTATCTATTGCCTCTTTGAGGATAGTTTTTGCAATGGTCAGTGCTTTGTGTTCATCAAACTCGATGTGGGTGGCCCCAGTGATCTTCACCTTGGGGGAGGTGGTGATGATCTTGGTGTGGAAGTTTTCTGCCAAACCCACCAGCGCTTGCATGATGCACTGCACATCCACCACCATGGCTTCCACCGCCCCGGTGAGGATGGCCAGTTCCTGCTGCAGGAAGTTCCCGGCAGCCGGAATGCCCTGGCGCATCAAGGTCTCATTCGCAGTGCAGCAAATGCCGGAAAGGCTAACACCTTCCGCGCCAGCTGCCTTGGCATAATCGATGATTTCTGGGGTTTGGGAGGCTGCCACGATCATCTCACTGAGCGTTGGCTCATGTCCATGCACAACCACGTTCACCCAGCCCTCTTTCAACACACCCAGGTTCGCTTCCCCTAACAAGGGAGCAGGCGTGCCAAAGAGGATATCGGAGATATCAGTAGCGATCAAACTTCCACCCCAGCCATCTGAGAGAGCTGTGCGAATGCCCTGCAGGAGGATATTGCGCGGATCCTGATCATCGCCAATATGGGTTCTGTGCAGCGCTTCCACAACTTCCCGATCGACACCCCGGGGCATGACTCCCTTCTCTTTCCAGCGTTCCTGGCGTTTTTTCGGAGCTCGCACCACAGGCGCTACCTGGCCAGTTTGCTGACCGAATTGGGAAATATAAAGATCTGCCAGGTCATTGGCAATATCATTGGGGGAGCGATCTTCCACCGGGATATTGTAATAGCTGGCTACCGTTCTCAATTTGGCCACATCCCGGATGACATAACCTTCCGCCTCTCCATTAGCCGTGGCTTTGAGCGTAAACGCCATATCCCGACCGTGATCCGAGTGGGCAGAAGCACCAGCGGAGATCGCCCGCAGTAAGTTGCGGGCCTGAATGGTGTCGATTGTCGCGCCACAAACTCCGACCTGGCCATCTTTCGTCAAACGACAGGGACCCATGCCGCAGTTCTTGCAGCACATGCCTGCCCCACCAATATTGCAGGGGGCCATGTCATCAGCACGGGTAAAGGCTGTCTGGAGGCCCATTTCCTCTGCTCGCTTGAGCATTTCTTGGGTTGCAGGATCTATACTTTGTTCTTCCAGGGTTCTTTTCTTCTTAGCCATCTTGAGTCTCCTCATCCACTTCTAAAGTTTTGGTTTGCACTGGGCCCATACCCGGACAGGGCCATAGGGGAGAGCGGTGTACCTTGACTTCTTGCTCAAAGCTTACCGTGTTTCCTGTCTGTTCAAAGGCTTCAGTATGTCTGAAATAGGCGCCTTGCACATCCTCATTTGCCGGCGTTGAGGGCTCGATAGCCATGGAAAAGTCGCCCAAATACCCAGCCTTCTCCAGGGCAGCGATCAGTTCCTTTTTGGGTGTTTTCTTACTGTTATACTCCACCTCCACTACCCGAAACCCGCTGCTGGCATAAACATCACTTACCGCCTCGAAGTCCTGCAATATCCGCCTGACCTCGGTGACATGATGGTCGCCATACATCGAGGGAATTTCTAGAGAAAAGCTTGCCATAAGAATCTCCTTTCTGTGATGCCACAATTAAATAAAAAAGGAACATCTCACACAGGACAGGTACGCCAAGAGAGATGTTCCTCCAGCGATTCAGACGCTAAAAGGGCCCCGATATCTGTCTTTCTTAATTTGAAGACCTGATACCGGTAAAATTGGTGGTTTGCTTGAGCAGCTGAGCGGCTGCTCAAGAGACTAATTTGACCTTGAGTTGTCATATTGTTATGGATCTGTTTTTTTGGGTCAAAATCGGCTTCAACTTACTCAAATTAGTATACCAGCAATATGCACGATTACCACTGCAGTATGGTTCCATTTGGGGGACAAACCTCACCCTTTTTAGGTGACATTTATTAATATAAAGAACAATTAAATGGACAGGATCTCATCAAGCCAGCAACTGTGATTGTTTAAGATCGGTCATCCAAGCCTGGTACAGGGATTTTGACCCATACTGGAAGCATACAATCTCCCGGTCTCTCCTCTAGCCCAGGGTTTGGTAGATATATGTAAGATGAGGCCCAGACAGGGAATCTAAAACATATCAGATAGTAAAATATAGCAACACCAGCTTCAACTCTGGAGGCTGGGGCAGGAGGAGGATCAAGTATGAATGAGAAGACCCGCAGCACCAATTATCTCCCCATCATCCTGGTAGGAGTGGGGTTGATGGTGCTGATTGGCACTGCCGCGCTATTATCTGGATCAGGATTGAACAGACAGGAGCAGATTGATGTTATGATCCTGCCTCCTATTGAAGTGGATCAGCCAGCGCCAGCGCTCACTTTATACGACCTCGATGGGGAGCAAGTCTCTCTATCTGATTTTGAAGACCAGGTTGTACTATTAAATAATTGGGCTACCTGGTGCCCCCCCTGCCGACAGGAAATGCCAGAATTCAAAGCCTATCATGAGAAATATAAGGATGAAGGCTTTCAAGTGGTTGCGGTTGAAGCCGGCCAACCCGAGGAAGAAGTACGTGCCTTTGTTGAAGATCAAGGATTGGATTTTGTCATCCTGCTGGATCCCGAGAATCTCTCGCTGGCCACCTTCCAACACTCGTCCCTTCCCAACTCTTTCGTCATTGATAGGCGGGGACACCTCAGGCTGGCCTGGTTAGGGGCAATCAATCTCCCTACCCTGGAAAAATATGTCACCCCAATACTGGAGGAGTAAAGATGAAAGCGAAAGTTGATTGGAAAGGCCGCTTAACTTTTACAGGGACAGCTGATTCAGGATTTAATGTCCCTCTGGGTTCGTACCCAGAAGTTGGCGGGGATGATGATGGCTTCCGGCCCATGGAACTGATCGCCGTAGGCCTGGCAGGCTGCACGGCTATGGACGTGATCTCAATCTTAGAGAAGAAACGCCAGGATGTGCTGGATTTCCAGGTCATCGTTGACGCTGAGCGAACCGATCAGCACCCCAAGGTATTCACGGAAGCTGTCATAGAATACCACCTGGCAGGAAAGGATATTTCAGAAACCGCCGTGACCCGGGCCATGGAACTCTCCGCTGAAAGCTACTGCCCAGCCCAAGCCATGTTGAGCAAAGTCATGCCGCTGCATTTGAAATACTTCATTTATGAAGGGGAAGAGCTGGATTCAGCCGACCTGGTGACCACGGGATCCTTCAGCTAACCTCTTCAACCGGGATGTTTTCCCTCCTTCGGAATGACCCTGTTGATGAAGTCGGGGCTGTTCAGTCTGCCCTCCAAAGTGTGGCTCAAATAATATCCAATAGAATCTTCTAAATTGATTTGAAGATCTGAGGGTATTTGCAATGAGAGCAGGTCCTCCAAGATCGAGCGCTGAAAGTGGCGGAGATACTTGAGAGTTCTGGCTGATACCGGGCGGTAGCGGGCTCTTCCCACAGACTGAATGCATTGCGGACAGATCACACCACCCAGCTCGCCCGAAAGGTATTGGTCCTGTTCCTTGATGGCTTCACCACATTCAACACAGATAAAAAACTCTGGCTGAAATCCAGTCAGCCCCAGCATTTGCAGTTCAAAATTGTGGATGATGATTGCTGGATCCAGGCCGCTATCCAGGGCCTTTAGCGTGGTGAGCAGTAACTCATATAATCTGACATTACTGCCCTCCTCCATGGTTACAGCATCGACCAACTCCACAACATAAGAACCCAGGCCAATTCCATAGAGATCCTTCCTGAGGTGATCGAAGGCTGTTATGGTTTCTGCCTGGGTGATCAGCTGCAGGTTGCGGCCCCGGGACACCAGAAAGGATGATCGCGAGAATAGTTCCAGGTGACCAGAGATCTTTGAACTCGGTTTTCTGGCCCCCTTGGCAATACCCGATATGCGGCCAAGCTTCTTTGTAAATACAACTAAAATGCGGTCGGATTCGCCAAAATCCCGACGCCGTAAAACAATTCCTTCTGTTCGAATAGATCGTTCACGATTTGACATGGGAGTCCAGGAAGGGCGATTTTGCCTGCCTGTTGATGATCAAGAATACACTTCCTCTTTCAGCGCTGCCACGTATGGCAATGTGCGGTGCGTATCGGCAAAATCCAGCCCATAACCAACAACCCAAACATCTGGTAGTTCAAAACCCACATAATCCAAAGGCACATCCAGGCTGTTGCGCTTCTTCTTCAACAAGGTGCAAGTTTTCAGCGAAGCTGGTTGACGTCCCTTTAAAGTTCGGTAGAGATAATTCATCGTATTGCCGCTGTCTACAATATCTTCCACCACAATCACATGCTGGTTGGCGATGGGTTTTCGCAGGTCAAGGATCAAACGCACAGCACCAGAAGTGACAGCGCTGTCACCATAACTGGAGATGGACATAAAATCCACGCTATGGGGGATGCTTAACTTCCGGGAAAGGTCAGCTGCAAAAATGAACGCGCCTTTGAGGATGCCAATCAAGACGACATCACCCTTGTTCTGGTAATCCTGATCGATTTCTGCCGCCATTTCCGCTACCCGATTTTGGATCTCTTCTTCAGTGATTAATATCCGATCAATATCAGGGTGAAGTTCTGTCATCAAGGTCTCCTTCAGTTTTTTTGATTGGAAGTGGTTGATCTGGCTCTCCGCACCCATTATACCCGGTAACAAAGGAGTGGTTGATCAAAGCGCAGAACGCTTATCCGCAATCAACCCCACCCAATCATCCTGGTGGGATTTTACTGCCAAGACGAACCCCGCTTGCTCAAGGCAGAGCAGGATGCGGGGAAGTTGATCCTGCAGTATCCCGGACAAGATGATCCTCCCATCAGGCAACACCAAGTCTCCCAGGCCCTCATCAAAAAGATCGATCAAGACCGGGGCGATGATGTTGGCTACCACCAGGGTTGCTCTTTGAAAGCTGTTTCCTTCTCCAAGCAAATCCTTCACCGATCCCTGTTCAAACCTTGCCGATCCAGAAATCGCATTAGCTTGCGCATTTCCAGTCGAGACCCGGACAGCAACAGGATCTTCATCGACACCCAGAACATGCTTAACCCCCAATTTCACAGCCGCAATGGACAAGATGCCAGACCCACAACCGATATCGATCATTTCCTCAGGCGAGGATTTTCGGAGTGTTTTTTCCAGTAAAGAAAGACTCAGCTGAGTGGTGGGATGTGTGCCGGACCCAAAAGCCATTCCCGGATCCATCCAGATCGGGATCCGATCTGGAAAAGGATTATCCAGCCAGCTGGGCACAACAACCAGGCGCTTCCCGATTGCCAGGGGCCGATAGCGCTCCTGCCAGGCTGTTTCCCAATTCCGATCGCTAAGCGCAGTAAACTCCACTTGCCCAAGGAGTTCCCCCAATCCGGCTTTTTTCAAACCAGCAATGATCTGCTCCTCGATCTCCTGGCGCATTTCCGGTTGAAAGTAACCCAAAAGACGGACCGGGCCTTGATAATATTCCACCTCATGGGGAAATAGATCACCAACATTTTTTTCCAGGACTACTCCACCTGGAAGGATCTCCCCCAGCAGGACAGACAGCTGTTCAGCCAGACTCTCCTCAACCGCTATACTGACCTGTTCCCACTCAGGGCTGTTTTTACTTTCTTTCATAAGGAATAAAAAAAGGTGCAGATCACCAACAGCAAGGAGGGATTGCACCTTTAACTAATCAATTTCCTCAAGCGTTATTTTATCCACCTAGAACACTTTTCAACCGGTCCAGGAAACCCCGTTCCTGGGGCAGGACCTCGCTGTCCATTTCTTCAGCCAGTTTTTCAAACAGCTCTCTTTCTTCTTGGTTCAGGTTTTTAGGGATAGTGACATTGACGATCACCAGCTGGTCACCTCGCGAATCCCGGCGCAAATGGGGAACCCCTTTGCCGCGCATCCGGATGATTTTTCCTGGTTGGGTTCCAGGCGGAATTTTCAATTTCACATCCCCGTCGATGGTAGGAACCTTCACCTCAGCCCCCAGGGTCGCCTGGGCAACATTGACATTCATGTCCAGCAGGATATCATCATCCCGCCTGCGGAAATATTTATGCGGTCGGACCCTGATCAATAAATACAAATCTCCGGGAGGGCCGTTATTCTCTCCCGGCTGCCCTTCGCCAGCCAGGCGGATCCGGGTGCCATCATCTACCCCTGCCGGGATGGTGACTTTTTTCCTGCGCGTTTGTCTAACCCTGCCGCTGCCACTGCAGGTTGGGCAGTGTTCTTTGATGACTTTACCCCTTCCACCACATACCGGACAGGTTGTGACCTGGACCATAGAACCCAGCAGCGTTTGCCGGGTTTGACGGACCTCTCCCCTACCCTGGCATTCCGAGCAGGTTTGAGGAGATGTTCCTGCTTTGGCGCCGTCACCACCACAGGTCTCACATCTTTCGTCCTTGGTAACATCGATTTCCTTATCCGTACCAAAAACTGCTTCCTTGAAGGAAATCACAACCTGGTACTGGAGATCCGCTCCTCTTCGTGGCGCTGTCTGCCTGCCCCCTCTGGACCGACCAGCGAATCCCCCAAACCCAAACATGTCACCAAAAATATCTGCAAAATCTGAGAAGTCAACCGTTTCAAATCCGGGTCCCCCATTGGGCCCTCTTACACCTTGATGGCCAAATCGATCATAGGCTGCGCGTTTATCGGTATCAGAGAGTACGCCGTAGGCTTCATTGATTTCTTTGAATTTTTCTTCAGCATCCGGGGCATTGTTGACATCAGGGTGATACTTGCGCGCTAAAGTTCTGAACGCGCTTTTTAATTCGCTTTCAGATGCATCCCGGGAAACACCCAGCACTTCATAATAATCACGTTTTGCCATAGGACCTTACCATTTATCAATCGATGCCGGGAAATTACCCTCCCGGCATCGAGTATTGTACCAACTTGGGATTATACGTCCTCAAACTCACCTTCGACAACATCCCCTTCATCACTGCTCTCGCCTTCGCTCTGGTCTGGTGCTTCACCAGGCATACCGGCAGCATCCTCACCAGAGGCCTGATAAGCCGCTTCACCGATCTTTTGGAGGGTAGAAGACAGCGAATCCGTGAGCTCTTTGAGACGGGGAGTATCAATGGATTCTTTCTCCAATTCAGCCCTGACATCTGCGACCTTGGATTCAACTTCTGATTTGAGGTCCGCAGGCACTTGATCACCTAGATCCCGCAGGGTTTTTTCCGCGGAATATGCCAGTGTATCTGCGTTGTTGCGGGCTTCAATTTTTTCTTTGTTGATCCGGTCCTCTTCCGCATGGCGCTCAGCTTCCTGGCGCATCTTTTCCACTTCATCATCACTCAGGCCGGAACTGGCGGTAATGGTGATATTCTGGCTCTTGCCAGTGGCCTTGTCCTTGGCAGTCACCTCTAAGATGCCGTTGGCATTGATATCAAAGGTGACTTCGATCTGCGGAATGCCCCGCGGAGCAGGGGGAATGCCGTCCAGGATGAAGCGGCCTAAGGATTTGTTATCCGCTGCCATGGCTCGTTCGCCCTGCAGCACATGGATTTCCACCTGTGACTGGCTGTCGCTGGCTGTTGAGAATGTCTGACTTTCTCGTGCCGGGATGGTGGTGTTCCGCTCGATCAAAGGAGTGGCCACGCCGCCCAAGGTCTCAACCGACAGGGTGAGTGGGGTCACATCCAGAAGCAGAAGGTCATCGACCTCGCCCCCCAGGACACCCGCCTGGATTGCCGCTCCGATGGCGACCACCTCATCAGGATTGACGCCCCTATGAGGGGTTTTGCCAAAGAACTTGGAGACAGCTTCCTGGACTGCAGGCATGCGGGTCATACCTCCCACCAGGACGATCTCATTGATATCCTCCGGCTTCAGCCCGGCGTCATCCAGGGCCTGCTTGACAGGCTTCATGGATTTTCCAATCAGGTCTCCAGTGAGCTGCTCCAGTTTTGACCGGGTGAATTTCTTCACCAAGTGTTTGGGGCCGGAAGCATCTGCGGTGATGTAGGGCAGGTTGATTTCTGTTTGCTGCATGGTGGAAAGCTCGATCTTCGCTTTCTCAGCAGCTTCCCGCAAACGCTGTAGCGCCTGGCGCTGTTCGCGCAGGTCTATTCCTTCCTCTTTTTTGAACTCATCAGCCAGAAAATCGATAATCCGCTGGTCAAAGTCATCTCCTCCCAGGAAGGTGTCACCACTGGTGGACCGCACCTGGAAAACACCCTCACCAACATCGAGGATGGAGATGTCAAAGGTACCCCCGCCCAGGTCATAAACAGCGATGACTTCGTTTTGTTTCTTATCCAGGCCGTAAGCAAGTGAGGATGCTGTAGGCTCATTGATGATCCGCAGCACTTCCAGACCGGCGATCTTGCCAGCGTCTTTGGTTGCATTGCGCTGGCTGTCATTGAAGTATGCCGGCACGGTGATCACTGCCTGGGTCACAGGTTCACCCAGATAATCCTCAGCATCTGCCTTGATCTTTGCCAGGATCATGGCTGAGATCTCAGGCGGAGAGTATTCCTTCTCGTCCATCACGACCCGGACGTCACCATTAGGCGCTTCCTTGGTTTCATAGGAAACCATTTTTCTGGCCCGTTCCACTCCGGGTGAATTGAATTTCCCGCCCATAAACCGCTTAATGGACGTGATCGTGTTTTCAGGATTTACCACCGCCTGGTTTCTGGCAGGCCTGCCTACCAGACGTTCATGATTCTTATTCATGGCAACGACTGAAGGGACCAGACGGTCACCCTCAGCGGAGGGGATGATTGTTGGCTCGCCGCCTTCCATCACCGCCACTCCTGAATTGGTCGTTCCCAAGTCTATACCTATGATTTTCGCCATTGTTTTCCTCCACTAATGTTCAATTTGTATATATAAATAATCATTCCTATATTAAGCTGCTACCCGTACCAAAGCTGGCCGCAGCACCTTGTCTCCAATCCAGTAACCTTCCTGCATGACTTCAATGATTTGTCCGCTTTCATACTCATCGCTTTCTTCTTGCATCAAGGCTTCATGAATGTTGGGATCGAATTCCTCACCCAGGGGGTTCATGGGTTTAACGCCCTCTGCCTCCAGCCGGTTGGATAATTTTTGAACAATGATTTCGATCCCTTCCGCCCAGGATTTCCCTTCTCCCTGGGTTGGTTTTTCCTCAAGTGCCCGCTGTAAATCATCCAGGATATCCAAAAAAATCTTGATGACTTCACCGCGGGCTACCTGGTGGATCTCCGAGTTCTCTTTCAGGATCCTTTTCTTATAATTGGCAAATTCAGCCCGAGACCGCTGCCAGCCATCCAGGTATTCCTCCGCTTTGGCTGTCATTTCCTCCAGGGCGGATTGCATGGACGCAACTGCTTCCTCAGGCGATAAACCTTCGGGAAGGATTTCCTCCTCCCCTGGTAACTGCTGCTTGCCTTCGACCTCTGATCCTTCTTCCAAAACTACCTCCCTCTCCATATCTCGCGGTTCGACGCCACCCTTATTTTTCTTCATAAGACTTCGATGCTCCTAAATCCACTTCCTCAACTATTCATTGATTCAGATATCAATTCACTGATCAAATCCGATACAAACCGAACGGTTGAAACTCCCCGACCGTAGGACATCCGCAGCGGCCCAAGGATGCCAATAGCGCCCAATGTACGGTCGCTATCCCCATAACTAGCCAATATCAAAGAAGTGTCTTCCAGCTGCTCCCAGGTATCCTCACCGCCAATAATGACGTGGACCCCTCTCTCTTCACTGCCAAAGACCGTTTTTGTCAGCAGATCATCCAAAATGGATCGATCCTCAAATATTTCCAGTGTTTTTCGAGCTTTTTCAGGCTCGGCAAACTCAGGTTCAGCAAGCATGTTGGTAAATCCGTCCCGGAACACTTCCCCGGATGTAACCACTTCCATGTTTTGCATGGTTTCCAGGACTAACTGCAAGATCTCTTCCATAACCTGGCTTCCAGTTTCCAGATCGATCGCATCCAGTTCCCTGGCATCCAAACCACCTGCGAAGGCATTGATCCGGGCCGCAATCTCTGATAATTGATTCTGGGTCAGGGGCTCATCCAGGACCAGTGTTTGCTGGTGGACTTCACCGCTGTTGAGCACAATTACCATCAGCACCTGCCTGCCTCGCGTGGACAGTAGGGAGAGATGTTTAAAACGAGCTGTTTCCGAGTGCAGGGGTGTTACGATCGCCGCCGCCCGACTGTGCTGAGCCAGGACCGAGGCAGAAAGTGAGAGCCAATCATCGACATCATTCCGGGCCTGATAAAATTGGTGCCGGATCATTTCCTGAATATGCATCGGCAGCTGATCATCTCCCATCAATTTGCCCACATAATAACGGTAGCCATCCCTGGTCGGCACTCTGCCTGCAGATGTGTAGGGCTGGTGTAGAAAGCCTTCTTTTTCCAGGATCGCCATCTCGTTCCGGGCTGTCGCTGGGCTGAAATCCAGCTGGAAATGATCCACCAGACGACCAGAACTGATCGGCTCAGCCGTTTCCACGTAATCCCTGACGATCAGGGCCAAAACCAGTTTTTGCCTTTCCGATAAATCACTCATATTTGTGTTAGCAGTCTCTTGTTGAGAGTGCTAAGGACGCTACATAGTCTATCACGGGGCCAGATAGCAGTCAAGAAACAGCACTGCTAAAGGAGAGGTTCTTACAGGATGTTAATAAAAGGCTGCCCCTGTATGTTTGGGACAGCCTGTCGGATGATTATAGACCGGGACAAAATGGCTGTGAGGTTGTCTGACCAGGCCTGGTCAGATCCCGGGGCCTGGAAACCAAACATCGACCCTGATGACGATTTCAATCGGCAGGTTGGATCCTACGGAACCCTCTCTTCAGAGGGTCAGGTACAGCCAGGCTGAAGTCTTCTCACTGGCTGGCCCAGGCATCCCTCTTCAGGGATGCCTGGGCCTTACTAAACGGGAGAGATTCTAAGATTTTGGAAAGCTGCGGACAGATCCTATCAGTGGGTCACCTGGCTCCAGACCGGCACCTCGTTATGCTCGGGGCTTTTCGCGCATATTCATCAGGGCCCGGTACTGAAAATGGATTGCTCAACGCTAATGCAGGAAAAATGGAATTCGATCGGTCACCCCTCCCTGTTACTCCCCCAACGAGTCCAGGTATTCCCGGTCCTCATCCGTGAGCTGGAATTCAGCCAGTAAATCAGGTCGCCTTTCGAATGTGCGCTTCAAAGCCTGGTTCCTGCGCCAGCGGTCTATCCTGGCGTGGTGACCAGAGCGCAGGATCTCGGGGACCTTCCATCCCCTGAATTCTTCTGGGCGTGTATAGTGAGGCCCTTCCAGCAAGCCGCTGGCGTGCGAGTCATTGGCGGCCGCGCCAGGATCGCCCAACACACCAGGGATCAGCCGGGTAAGCACGTCGATCAGCACCAGGGCTGGCAACTCTCCGCCAGTC